>Ga0209718_1000313_pt1 | contig 68183 bp, 53 predicted proteins | sample AD_JPNAS1_MetaG_FD_184420 | JGI IMG/M metagenome (GOLD analysis project Ga0209718, IMG submission 184420) | Active sludge microbial communities of municipal wastewater-treating anaerobic digesters from Japan - AD_JPNAS1_MetaG (SPAdes) (version 2) | ecosystem: Engineered > Bioreactor > Anaerobic...
TCGGCGAGGAGGATCTTGGGCTTGGCGACGAGGGCGCGGGCGATGCCCACGAGCTGCTGCTGGCCGCCGGAGAGCTGGCTGGGGAAGAGGTCGCGTTTGCCGACGATCTGGAAGCGGTCGAGCATGTCGCACACGATGCTCTGGCGCTCCTTGCGCGGCACGTCGCGGTAGGAGAGCGGCATCTCCAGATTCTCGGCGACGGTGAGGTCGTCGATCAGGTGGTAGGCCTGGAAGATGAAGCCGATGTTCTTTTTCTGGAGATCGGCGCGGGCGGATTTGCCGAGCTTGTGGACCGCAGCGCCGTCGAACTCGTACTCGCCCTCCCATTCGGAGTCGTGGAGCCCGAGGATGTGCAGGAGCGTGGATTTGCCGGAGCCGGAGGGGCCCATGATCGAGACGAACTCACCCTCCTTGATTTCGAGGTTGATGTTGCGCAGGGCAAAGTACGGGCCGCTTTTGAGCGGATAGACGCGGGCGAGGTGGCGGAGGGTGATCATGGTTTATATGAAGTTGAGTGGTGGTCTGGAATGAGCGCGCTGCGTGTGATCACTCCTCGGAGTAGAACAGGTCGATGAGGCTGCTGGTCGAGCGTTCGCGGCGACTCTCCCAGTACTTGGCGAACTGTGCCTGCGTGAGGATGCCGATCGGGCCTTCGTAGATGCCGCCGTTGCCGTGGGTGTCGCATACGCGGACGGCGATGACGTTGGTCTCTTTCAGCAGCGAGGCGGGGAAGTTGTAGGCCCGCTGGATCGAGTAGGTACGATCTTCGCCGTGCTGGACGGGGTCGTCGATGCGACCGCTGCGGCCGATGGAGACGCCGTTGAGAAAGACCTCGTCGTAGTCGTCGATTTTCCCGAGCAGGAACACCAGCGTGGTTTCGGAAAAAGGTTGTGCGACGCGGAATGTTTTCCGGTACCAGCCGTAGCCGTCGAGTTGCGGGTACCCGGCGTTTTCCCAGGTCGAGGGGACCATGATCGGCTTGAAGGCGGACTCGTCGCATGCGGCCTCTTTCCATGCGGGATTGTCGCCGGAGGCGAATTTCCACTCTCCGTCAAGGGCGAGGCCGGAGGGCAGGGGATATCCGTTGTAGATGCCGATGCGGCCATGGACGATGCCGCCCACGCCTCCGCCATCGTATACGCGGACTGCAACCACGTTGTCGCCTCCCGCATGCAAAAAGTCCGCCGGCACGGTGTACACACGGCGTTCGTTGTAGGCAGAGCGATAGTCGGAGGGGAACTGGCCGAGCCCACCGACGCGGTGGCCGTTGACGAAGACCTCGTCGGTGTCGTCGATGCGGCCGAGCGAGAGCACGAGGGATTGTTTCTCGTACCCGGCGGGCATGCTGAAGGTTTTGCGATACCAGGCGAAGCCGCTGTAGTCGCGGTAGCCTTCGTGCTGCCAGGTTTCGGGCACATCAATCTCGGCCCACTCGCTGTCGTCGAAGCCGGGCGTGGCACGCTCTGGGGCGTCGCCGACCGCGAAGCGCCACGAGCCTTCGAGGCGCACGATGCGCTTGTTCGTCTTGGTTGCAGAATCGGCCAGGAGACCGGTGCCGGATAGCAGAACTGCGGCGCAAAGGCCGGCGAGGAGGAAATGGCGGGTTTTCATGGATTGGAATAGGAGAACACTTCAACTGGGCGAAAAGTTACGGTCATCAGCGATCAGTCGGTGCGCAGCGCGATCATGGGATCGATCCGGGTGGCGCGGCGCGCCGGCAGCCAGCAGGACACCAGTGCGACCGCGATCAACGCGATCGCGACGAGTATGATCAGGAGCGGCTCGCCTGGCTCAAGGCGTGGCAACATCGCGCGCAGCACTTGGGCCAGCGCGATGGAGGTGGCGATGCCGATGCCTACGCCGAACAGGGCGAAGCGCAGCCCGTGCCCGATCACCAGTCGGGCAATGCCGGCGGGGTGCGCGCCGAGCGCCATGCGGATGCCAAATTCGCCGCGCCGCTGCGCCACCACGTGCGAGATCACGCCGTAGAGGCCGACTGCTGCCAGCACCATGCCCAGCAGAGAAAAACCTCCGAGGATGCGCCCGGCCAGGTGAAGATCGTGCTGCCGGCCCGTGGCGATCTCGCGCACGGTCGCGACGGAGGCGAGTGCGAGGTCCGGGTCAATCTCGGCGACGGCGCGGCGCAACTCCGCTCCGATCCCGGCCGGGGCGCGGCAACGCAGCGCGATTTGCGACCATGACCACGGCTCCTGCTCGATCGGTTTGTAAACCTGATAGGGCGTATTCGGATCGCGGGTGGCGGTGGCGGCGTCCACATCACGCACCACGCCGATGACTTCGGCCCAGAATGGGATGCCGCTGTCCATGGCCCCGAGCTGGCGGCCGATCGGGTCGGCGTCGGGCCAGAGCCGGTTTGCCAGCGATTCGTTGATGATGACCGCCCGGGGGCGGTTGTCCGGCAGGCCGGGCTCAAAGGGGCGTCCACGGACCAGTTCGATGCCGAGGGTGGCGAAATAGTCGGACGTCACCATGACGTGAAATGCGGTCGGCAGGCGCGCGCTGTCGGCGGCACTCTGTCCGATCGTGAGCACCTGGCGCTCGCCGCTATAACTGTCGAGCGGGAGCGAGGTGGTGATGGCCGCATGTTCCACGCCGGGAATTTCGGCCAGCCTTCGCTCCAGACGACGGAACAACTCGATGCGTTTTTCGTAGGTGTCGATACGGCGCTCCGGCAGGGGAAGATCGGCGACCATCACCCGCTCGGTATCCCAACCGGCCGGCTGGCTGGAAAGCTGGGCAACACCGCGGTGCATCATGGCTGCGCCGGCGAGCAGCACAAAGGCGAGGCTGACCTCGGCCACGATCAGCGACTGGCGCATCCGGTGATGACCGGGACCACCAGTGCTTCCACGCGCCTGTTGCTTGAGGGCGTCGTTGACATTGACCCGCGCGGCGAACCATGCCGGCACGAGTCCGAAAACCACGCCCGATGCCAGTGCGACGGCGAAGGTGCCCAGCAGGACTGGTAAACCCAGGGGGACCGACTCGGAGCCTCCGATTCCGAGGTGCCTGCTCAGAATGCCGGCCAGCGAGTGTGCAAAAAACAGACCGAGCACGGCGCCGGCCAAGGCCAGCATGAGCGACTCGATCAATTGGCCGGCAAGGAGGCGGTTCCGGGAGGCGCCGAGTGCGGCTCGGATCGCAAACTCCCGCGACCGCCCGGTGGCGCGCGCGAGCTGGAGGTTGGCCAGATTGGCGCAGGCCAGCAGGAGCACGAAGCCGGAAAGCCCGAGAAGCAGGAGCGTGATTTGGCGGCTTTGCCGGTCGGTGAGCGCGGCGTCGAGCGGTTCGGCGCGGTAGCTCAGACCGGTGTAGCTCTCCGGAAACCGTTTTGCCTGCTCCACCGCGAGCGTGGCCAGCGCCGCCTCGGCATGCGCCGGCGGAGTCTGCGGGCGGAGTCGACCGATCACGGTGAACTGGCGATTGTCGCGCCATTCGCGTTGCTCCGGCGTGAAATCGAGGGGCCGCCAGTAGGCGGCACCGCCCCAGAGCGGCCGGTAGTCGAAATCCGGAGGCATCACGCCCACGATCTCGACGGTTGTCCCGTCCAGACGGATCGTGCGTCCCAGAATATTGCGGTCGCCGCCGAACCGCTGGAGCCAGAACGCATGACTGAGCAGCACGACTGCGTTGGCGCCAGGCAGATACTCGTCGCGCGCAAAACCTCGACCGAGCATGGGTGCGACGCCGAAGGTATCCTGAAACCCGCTCGACACATTGGCGGCGAGGAGGCGCTCGGCCGGGTGTCCAGGCTCCGAGATGGCCACGCTCTCGCGGCCGATCACGACCATCGACGCGAACGCGGAGGCATGCGGCCGCATCTCCTCGATTTCGCTGTAGGAAAATTGAGGATAGGTCCCGTGCTGCAGGTGTCCGGTGACTTGCACCAGCGAGTCGCGCGTCGGCAGCGGAGCCTTCCGGAACAAGAGCGACTCGACCAAACTGAGCATCATGGCGTTGACGCCGATGCCCAGGGCGAGTGTCAGCACGGCCACACATGCGAATCCCGGCTTCTGAAGGAGCCTGCGTAGGGTAAGTCGGATTTCGAGGAGCATGGTGGACCGTTTGAGGGGCTTACTCGGAGCGCAGTGCGATCATGGGGTCGATCCGGGTGGCGCGGCGGGCCGGCAGCCAGCAGGCGAAGATGGCGACTGCACAGGCGAGCCCGAGTCCGGCGAGCAAGGCGGGGAGGTTGATGGCGCCCACTCCGTAGAGGGCGGAGTGCAATAGCGAGGCGCTCGCGAGCGTCCCGAGCATGCCAATCCCGGATCCGATCAACGCCCAGCGCAGGCCCTGGCTCACGACGATCCGGCGGATCTCCTGCCGGGTGGCTCCAAGAGCGAGGCGGATGCCGATCTCGCGGGTGCGTTCGCGGGTGAGGTAGCTGAGCGTACCATACAGCCCGATGGCCACGAGCAGGAGGGCGAGCACCATGAAGGCGTTGACGTACCATACCACCGGGCGCATGCCGGCCGTGGCGTCGTCGATGAGGCGCGTGAGCGTGCGGACGCGGGTCAGTGGCTGGTCGGGATCGAGCGAGGAAACGGTTTTTTGCAACGCGCCCGCGAGCGAATCGCCCGGTTGCTGGGAACGCACGACGAGGATGGCCTTGTCATTCCAGGCGCGGCGGAGGCCCCAGTAGAGCTCGGGTTGGGGCTCGGTGCCGGCGCCCCACTGGCGGACATCCTCGACGACGCCGACCACGGTGGCGGTCCACCAAGGGGTGCTGCCGTTCTGCCGGAAAATCTGCCCGATGGGATCTTTGCCAGGCCAGTATTTTTCGGCGAAGGTGCGGTTGACCACGACCCCGAGCTGGTTGGTGGTGTCATCGCCGGGTTGGAGGGTGCGCCCGCGCAGCAGCCGGATGTTGGCGGCTTCGAAATAGCCCGGGGTGATGCTGGAAACCTCGACGAGCGGACGTTTCTGCGTGGGGTCGAAGACTTCGTCGTTGGCGAGGATGGTCGTGTTGTTGCCGCCTTCGAGGGGGAGCTTGGAGGTCGTGCCGACTGCGACGACGCCTGGCAGTGCTCGTGTGGCGTCGACGAGGTCTTCGCAGAAGCGCGCGCGGGCGCCCGCATCGGCGTAGCGCTCGCCGTGCAGGGCCATCTCGGCGGCGGTGACATGGTCGGAGGCGAGTGACTGGTTGGCCGAGCGGAGGTTGCTGTAGCTGGAGGAGAGGAGGATGGCGCCGTTGACGAGCAGGAAGGCGACCACGATCTGGGCAACCACGAGAGTGCGCAGGAGCCGGTGGCGCGTGCGCGAGCCGGTGGCGGTGCGGTTGTCGGAGCGGATAAGGTCGGCGAGATTGGCGCGGGTGCTGGAGAATGCGACGGGCAGGCCGGCGAGCAGGGTGGTGAGCACGCCGAGTGCGGCGATGAAGGCGAACTCGCCTGAGCCGAGCGCGATGGCGGCTTTGCGCGCCTCCGAGGCGGGCACAGTCGCGGCAACCAGATCGATGCCGATGCTCGCCACGAACAGGGCGAGCAAGGTGGCGCCGGCGGCGAGCAGGAGGCTTTCGCAGAGCACGAGGCGCACGATGTCGGCGCGCCGCGCGCCGATGGCGGTGCGCAGGCCGAGCTCGGCCTGGCGGAGGGCGCCGCGTGCCAGCAGCATGCTGGCGACGTTGACGCAGGCGATCAGTTGCACGAGCAGGACGGCGGCAAAGAGCATCCAAGTGTACGTGCGCATGGGACCGGCCATCTGATCGTGGAGCGTATCGACGAGGAAGGGTTTGCCTGTGTTGGTGGCCGGATAGGCGGCGGCGAGACGTTGGCCGATGGATTTAACCTCGGCATCGGCGGCGCCGGGCGAAACGCCCTCCTTGAGGCGCGCGAGGGCGCACAGCCCGTGGCTGCCCCGGTCACTGTGGCGGTTGGCCAGCTGGAGCGGCGTCCATATCTGGATGTCGATGCCTCGCCGCCAGGGTGCGGCAAACTCGAAGGAGGCCGGCATGATGCCGACGACTGTCACAGAGCGCCCGTCGATGCGGATGGTGCGGCCGACCAGATCGGGGGCACCGGAAAAGGTGTTGTGCCACAGCGTGTGCGAGATGACGGCGACCGGGGCGGCGCCGGGCAGCTCGTCGGCCGCCTCGATGAGGCGGCCCTGCGCCGGAGCGACGCCAAACGCGCGGAGGACGCCCTCGGTGCAGGTGATGGCGGGCGCGCTTTGTGGGCGCTCGCCGCCGATATTGGCGGTGGTGGGTTCGTAGGCGCCGAAGGCGGAGAATGATTGGGCCTGCTCGTGCAGGTCGAGGTAATCGGGCGTGGAGAGCGGCCATCCCGGCCCGGACCAGAGGTGCACGAGCTGGTCGGCGCGCTCGTAGGGGAGCGGCGAGAGCACGAGGGCGCGCAACGCCGAGAAAAGTGCGGCGGAGGCACCGATGCCCAGCGCGAGGGTACAGATTGCGATGAGCGTAAATCCAGGTGTCTGCGCGAGGCGGCGGAAAGAGTAGCGGAGGTCGGAGAACATGGACGAAGAGTGAAGGGTGAAGAGGAAAGGGTGAAAAATCGGGAGCTACTCGCTTCGCAACGCGACCATGGGATCGACGCGGGTGGCGCGGCGGGCCGGGATGTAGGTGGCGGCGAGGACGATCGCGAGGAGCACGGCCGACATCCCCGCAAAGACCAAGGGGTCAAAGGCGCTCACGCCATGAATGAACCGGGTGAGCAGCCTGCTGGTTGCGGCGGTGAGCCCGAGGCCCACGAGGATGCCGAGCGCGGCCAGCGCGAGTCCTTCGTTGCCGACGAGGCGGAGCACATCGGCGGGGCTGGCGCCGAGCGCCATGCGCACGCCGAACTCCTGGGTGCGCTGGCCGACGGCATGGGCCATGATCGCGTAGACGCCCATTGCAGAGAGGAGCAGGGCAACCGTGCCGAGTGCCGAGAGCAGGTTGGTGGCGATGCGTTGGCCGAGTAGACCATGCGCGGCGGCCTCGTTCATCGAGATGGTGCCGTAGAGATCGATACGTGGGTCGACGGAGGTGACTGCCTGCCGGAGGGCGTTGGCGAACGCGGTGGGGTCGCCGGAGGTACGCACGCAGATGTTGAGATCGAGATCGGGCAGGCGCTGGCGGTAGGGCAGGTAGAAGAAGCAGCGCGGATCCTCGTGCAGGCTTTCGTAGCGGCCGGTTTTCACGACGCCGACAACCGTGCGCCACTTTCCGGCGCTGCGGAAACGCTGGCCCACGGCCTCGCGGCCGGGCCAGAAACGGTTGGCAAAGGTTTCGTTGACGATGGCGACGAGCGGAGCCTGGGCATCGTCGCTCTCGGCGAAATCGCGGCCGGCGAGCAGCGGGATGCGCATGGTCGCGAAATAGCGGGGCGAGATCGCGGCGTATTCGTAGGTCGGGTCCTGGCCGGCGGGCGGGACGTAGCCTTCGACGTCGGCGCCGAGGCCCTTGCAGCCACCGAAGCCAAGCGGGAACCAGGTGGCGAGCGCGGCCTGCTCGACGCCGGGCAGCGTGGCGAGGCGTTGTTCGAGCTGCCGGTAAAAGACCATGGCGGTCTCCGCGTTGTGGCCGTTCATTCCGACTTGGAGCTGGGCGATGAGCACGTGCTCGGGGTCGAAGCCGAGGTCGAGGCGCGAGGCCTCGCGCAGGCCCTTGAGGCAGAGGCCGGAGGCGATGAGCAACGTGAGCGCGAGGGCGACTTCGGCGACGACGAGCGTGCGGGCGACGCGATGGTGGCGGGCGCCGCCGGACGAGCGTCCGCTCTCCTTCAGGGTATCGTACAGGCTCGGGCTGAGCGACTGGAGCGCGGGAAGAAGCCCGAAGAAGAGGCCGGCGGCGAGCGTCAGCAGCAGGGTGACTCCGAGCGTGGCGGCATCGAGGTGGTAGCCGGAGAGGTCGATCGGCATGTTACTTCGCGGCACAAACCAGCCAAGGAGATCGACGCCCCACGTGGCGATGACGATGCCGAGGAGCCCGGCCGGGATGGCGAGTGCGAGGCTTTCGGTGAGAAGCTGGCGGACGAGCCTCCAGCGGCTGGCGCCGGTGGCGAGCCGGATGGCGATTTCGCGGCGGCGGCTTTCGGCGCGCGCGAGCATGAGGTTGGCCACGTTGGCCGTCACGATGAGCAGCACGCCCAGCGTGACCGCCAGCAGCAGGTGGAGGACGGGCGCGATGCTCTGGGCGCCGTACGGACACTTGGTGTACGGGAGGATGCGGTGGTGGACGCCACGGTTGGTGTCGGGGAAGGCTTTTTCGAGGCGTGCGTCGCAGGTGTTGAAGGCGGCCTGTGCCTGGTCGATGGAGACGCCGGGTTTGAGGCGTGCGATGGTGTGGAACCCGCGGTAGGTGCGGCGCTCGAGGGAGAAATCGCCGCGCGTGGTGATCTCTTTGAACATTGAGACGGGCGCCCAGAATTCACAGCGCAGGCCGTTCATCGTGCCGCGGAAGACTTCCGGTGCGACGCCGATGACGGTGAAACGGTGGCGGTTGAGATCGACGGTGCGGCCGACGATCTGCGGGTCGCCGGCGAATCGCTGGCGCCAGAGGCGTTCGCTGATGACGACGATGGGGTTGCCGCCGGGGACGGTGTCCTCGCCGGGCTGGAAGCCTCGGCCGAGCACGAGGCGCACGCCGAGCAGATCGAAGAAGTTGGCGGAGACGATCTGGCCGTACGTCCAGGAGAGCTCGTCGCCGACGGCGAGCGAGGCCGGAGTGGTCATCGAGACGGCGGAGCCGGTGAGAACGGTGTCGAGGGCTCCGAGATCGCGGACATCGGCGAGCGAGGCGTTGCCGCCGCCCCAGTTGGAGAGGATGACGGTGAGGCTGGGCTGGTCGACCGCGCCCGGGACGGGGCGTTCAACGAGGTTGCGCAGCCAGCAAAGGACTGTGGCGTTGGCGCCGATGCCCAGCGCGAGCGTGAGTATCACGACGGCGGTGAAGCCGGGCGACTTGCGGAGCTGGCGGAGAGCGTAGCGGAAATCGGAGAACACGGACGAAGAATGAAAGGTGAAGTGTGAAGGGGGAAAATCGGGGGCTACTCGTTGCGCAGGGCGATCATGGGATCGACGCGGGTGGCGCGGCGGGCGGGGACAAGAGTGGCTGCGAGGCTCACCGCCACGAGCAGGACCGGCACGGCCACATACGTGAGTGGATCGAATGGGCTCACGCCGAACAGGACGTTGCTGAAGAAGGTGGCGGCGAGTTGCGCACCGATGGCGGCGAGGACCAGCCCGGAGGCGAGCCCGATGCCCGTCTGCCAGGCTGCCTGCGCCAGGACCGGGACAAAAACCTGCTGGCGTTGCGCACCGAGGGCGAGGCGGATGCCAAACTCCCGTTGCCGGCGGCTCACCGAATAGGCCGTGACGCCGTACAATCCGGCCGCGGCGAGGCACACGGCGAGCAGGCCCACCGCCAGGGAAATGATCGTGGTGAGGCGTAGCTGGCCGAGGAAACCATCCAGCTGCGAGCGCGGTGTGCCGACGTAGTACACCGGCAAGTCGGGATCGAGCGAGGCGACGACCTTTTGCAGAACGGGCAGGAGCGTCTCGGGGCGCGCGCCGCCACGCGGGCGCAAGATCACGGTGGCAAACTTCATCCCGTCGCGGCGGAGTTGTCCGTTGCCGGGGGCGGCGACGGTGAACGGCACGTAGTAGCCGCTGTTGTCGCTGCGCGGGTCGAAGGGTCCGGCCATTCGCACGTCGGAGACGACGCCGACGACGGTGCGCCATGGCTCCTCAATGGCGGGATTCGGGTTGATCGGGCGGAAACGCCGGCCGACGGCTCCGGTGCCACCGAAATGTTTTTTGGCAAAACTCGCGTTGATGATCGCGACCGGCTGGTTCGTGTCGGCATCGTTGGCCGTGAAGTCGCGGCCCTCGATCAGGCGCTGGCCGAGCGTGTCGAAATAGCCGTCGGTGATGCGTTCGCCCAGTGCGGTGCTGCGTGTGGTGCCGGAAGTGCCGCCGATCTCGATGGGCAGCTCGTCGAGCAGCGTCATGCGGTAGCGGTCGCTGAATGCGGCTCGGTCGATTGAGGGCGTGGCGCGCAGCTCACGCAGGAGCCGTTCGTGAAACGCGATGCGCGCCTCGTCGGTGGGATAAGGTCCGGCCATCAGCCCGATGCGCGCCGAGAGCAGGCCGTCGGTTTCATATCCGTAGTCGAGGTTCTGCTGGCGGAGGATGGAGCGCAGTTGCAGGAGCGAGCCGATGAGCAACAGGCAGGTGAGTGCAACCTGTCCGGCGATCAGGCTGCGGGAAATCCATCCGTTGCGCCCGGAGAAGCCGCGGCCCGATGCACCGAGGATGGAGGCCGGCTGCGCGCGCGCCGCGAGCATGGCGGGCAGCACGCCTGCGAGCAGCGTGGCGACGAGCGCGGCGGCCACCACTCCGGCGAGCACCGGGGCGTTGATCGAGAAACGCATCCAGTCGGGCATCGAGTTTGAGAACTGCCGTATGGACGTATCGATCCAGGAGACGGCCCATTGCGCCAGCAGGATGCCGGGGATCGCTCCGCCCGCCGCCAGCAGCAGGCTCTCGGTGAGCAGTTGGCGGACGAGGCGGCCCCGTGTCGCGCCGAGCGAGGTGCGCAGGGCAAACTCGCGGGCACGGGCCGTGGCGCGCGCTAGTTGCATGAGGGCGACGTTGACGCAGGCGATGAGCAGCACGCCGGCGGCGAAACACAGCAGCAGGCAGAGTATCCCGCGGAGCTGCGCCGGGGCAAACGACTCGATGAGCGGGCGCACGCGGCCGGCGCTGTACGCCTTGTTTTCAGGATGCTCGTCGGCGAGTGTGCGGGCCAGAGTCTGGACTTCCGCCTCGGCCTGGTCGGGCGAGACGCCGGATTTCAGGCGGGCGACGATGTGCACGACACCCGGCGCGCGCTCGTGTCGGGGCCGGATGGGAAATTCGACGTGCATGGGCGTCCAGAGCTGCTCGCTCCAGGGAAAGACAAAGCCTGCCGGCATCACGCCGACGACGATGCCGGCGCGGCCGTTGAGACGAACCGACTGGCCGACGATGTCGCGGCGGCCACCGAAATCGGATTTCCACAAGGAATCGGCGAGGATGACGGCGGAGGCGGAGCTTGGGCGGTCGTCCTCGGGGGTGAAGTCGCGGCCCATGGCGGGTGCGACGCCGAGGGTCTTGAAGAAGTCGTGGCTGATATAGCCGGCGTTGAGGCGCCGGGTGATGCCGCCCACCGAGAGGTTGGCGCCGGTCATGTTCAGATAGCCGGCGAAGGATTCAAAACTGGTTTGCCGCGTCGCCAGATCGGCAAAATCGGCGCGGGTGACGACGGGAGGCTGGCTGGCATCCGAGCGTTTCTCCGGGTTGACCAGCTCGACGGAGACGAGGCGGTCGGCCTCGTGGAAGGCGAAGCCGCGCAAAAGGGCGCCTTCGACCACGGCAAACTGGGTGGCCACGGCGGCGATGCCGAGCCCGAGGACCAGCATGGCGAGTGCGCTGAATCCCGCCTCGCGCCGGAGTGCGCGCAGCCCGAGCCGCAGGTCGTGCAGAAAATCTTCGAGGAAGTGAATGGGAGCCGGGGTGGACACGGACGAAGAGTGAAAGGGAAAAGTGAAATGGGGGGCGGCTTACTCGCTTCGTAACGCGATCATGGGATCGACGCGGGTGGCGCGGCGTGTGGGCAGCCAGCAGGCGAGCAGTGCGCTCAGCAGCAGGATCGCGGTGGCGGCGGCGAAGGTGAGCGGATCGTGCGGGGCGATGCCGTAGAGCATGCCGGCCATCAGCCGGGTGAGCAGCAGCGCGATCGCGAGCCCGAAGACGAGGCCGGGCAGCAGCAGCCGCAGGTTGCGGCGAAATACGTGCGCGAGGATGTCGCCGCGGCTGGCTCCGAGTGCGGCGCGGATGCCAAACTCCCGGGTGCGTTGCACGACGGAGTAAGCGACGACACCGTACAGCCCGAGTGCGGCGACGAGCCGGGCCAGTCCGGCAAAGAGCCCGAGCAGCAGCGTCTGAAGACGGCGCGGCGCCAGCTCGCGATCGACGATCGCCTCCAGGGTGAGCGTTTCGACGATGGGCAGGCCGGGATTGACGGCGGCGAGCTCGCTCCGCAATTGCGCGATAATGGCGCGCGGGTCGGCCGCCGTGCGCACGACGATCTGGGTGGCCGGTTCCCAGAGTTGGTCGCACGAGCAATAGAGCTCGGGCGCGCCCGGCTGGTCGACGCCCTTCTGGCGCATGTCGCCGACGACGCCCACCACGGTGGACAATGGTCCGTCGCCGTTGCGCACGCGCTGGCCGATGGGGTCTTCGAGGTCGGGCCAGAATTTGCGTGCGAGTGCGGCGTTGACGACGACGACGGGCGGCTGGCCCTCGGTATCGGTGGGCGCGAACGTGCGGCCACGCAGCAGGGGCACTCCGAGGGTGGAAAAGTAGCTGGGGGAGACCGAGCGGCGGTTGACAGTGGTCGATTCGTCGGTGCCCGTCGAGGTGCGCGGGCGCTCCGGCTCGATTGCGGCCATGTTGCCCTTCGTGAGGAGCGGGACGCCGTTGGTAAAGGCGGCGGAGGCGACGCCCGGGATGGCCTCGATGCGGCGGAGCGTCTCGCGGTAAAACTCGGAGCGTGCCGGGCGCGATTTCCCGTAGTGTTGCCAGAGGGCGTTGCCGGAGAGTCGGGCGACGATCACGCGTTCGGAGCGGAAGCCGAGGTCGGCGGAGCGCAGGCGGTCGAACGTGCGCACCAGCAGGCCGGCGCCGACGATCAGCGTGAGCGAGAGGGCGAGTTGCACGACGACGAGCGCCGATTGGAAACGATTGGCATGCGGGCCCGGACCGGTGCGCGCGCCGCTTTGCTTGATCGCATCGAAGGTATTGGTGCGCGTGATTTGCCAGAGGGGCGCGCAACCGATGAGCAGGATGGTGGCGAGCGTGGCTGCCACCGCAAAGCCGAGCACGCGCCAGTCGAGCGCAAGCGGTGCGAGCCTGGCGAGCTCCGGGGGCACGATCGGGCGGAGCAGCTCCATGCCCCAGAGGGCGACGACCAGTCCGACGGCGCCGCCGAGCAGGCCGAGCACGCCGGCTTCCAGCAGGCTGCCGTAGATCAGATGGCGTGGCGCAGCGCCGAGTGCCAGGCGCATGGCGGTCTCATGGCGGCGGCCGGCGAAACGCGCGAGCATGAGGTTGGCGAGATTGGCGCAGGCGGTGAACAGCAGGAGGCCGACGGCGGCGGACAACACCAAGTAAAGGGGGCGGACTTTGCCGGTGACGTGTTCGCCGAGCGGCGTCGCAAAGGTGCCGATGTCGGCGTTGCTGTCGGGATATTCGCGCTGGAGCCGGGTGGCGATGGCCTGGAGATCGGCGTTGGCCTGGGCGAGGGTGACGCCGGGCTTGAGGCGACCGGCGACGAAGAAGTTGTGGCGTTGGCGGTTTTTCAGGGCTTCGGCGTCGTAGAGGGCGCCGAGCGGAATCCAAAGTGCATTGGTCTGTCCGGGAATGGCGAAGCCGGGCGGCATGATGCCGATGACGGTGTAGGGCGTGCCGCCGAGTTGCACGGTGCTGCCGACGATGTGCGGGTCCTGCGCGAAGCGGCGTTGCCAGAGTCCGTGGCTGAGCACGACGGTCTTGGCCGAGCCCGGGAGGTCTTCGCCCTCGGCCCAGAGGCGGCCGGCGGCGGGCTGTGTCTGCAATGCGCGGAAGAGGCTGGCGGTGACGAGTCCGCAGGAAACCTCCTCGGCATCGCCGGTGCCGGTGAGGAGCATGCCGCCGTTCTCGTGGAGGCCGATTTCCTGAAACGTGCCGTTTTGGGCGCGCCAGTCGGTATAGTTGGCCATCGCCACCGGGCTGTAGTGCAGGCCGAAGAGGTTGGTCTTTTCCCAGACGGCGACGAGGCGGTCGGGCTCGGGGAAGGGCAGCGGGCGCAGCAGGGCGGCATCGACCACGCTGAAAATCGCGGTATTGGCCCCGATCGCCAGCGCGAGCGTGGCGACGACCACGGTGGTGAAACCGGGTGCCCGGAGGAGTGTGCGAAGGATGTGGCGGAGATCGAGGAACACGGACGAAGCGTGAAGGGTGAAATCGTGGCGGGAGGTTTACTCGGTTCTCAGCGCGATCATGGGATCGACGCGGGTGGCGCGTCGGGCGGGGATCCAGCAGGCGACAAAGGCGACGGCGAGCAGCGGCAGGGCGGCGGTGAGGTACGCGAAGCCATCCACGCTGGTGATGCCGAAGAGCTGGCTTTGGAGGAGCTTCGCGCCGGACAAGGCACCGATGCTGCCGAGCACGGCGCCGATCAGCACGAGGACGAGGCCTGAGCCGAGAATCTCGCGGAGCACGTCGAGCGGGCGTGCGCCGAGCGCCATGCGGATGCCGATCTCGCGGGTGCGACGGCCGACGTTGAAGGCGAGCACGCCATAGATCCCGATGGCGGAGAGGAAGAGGCCGATCGCACCAAAGAAGGTGAAGATGCCGGTGTTGAACCGCCGGCCGGAGCTGCGCTCGGAGATGCGTTCGCTCATGACCTTGACGTCGAAGACGGTCTCGCCAGGGGCGACGTTCTTGATGGTCGTGCGGATGGTGGCGAGTAGCGCCGAGGGGTCCTGCCGGGATCGGACGACCAGGTGGTACGTCATCGGCATGGGGAACTGGCTCAGCGTGGCGTAGTACTCGGGCGGGGCGCTCTGCTCCAGTCCGAGCTGGGCGGTGTTGCCGACGATGCCCACGACCCGGAATCGCGGCAGGTTCAGCTTGGGCTGGCCCATCTGGAACTGCCGTCCGAGGGCGTCTTCGCCGGGCCAGAGCATGGCTGCCATGCGCTCGCTGATGACGCATTGAATCTCAAAATTGCGGTAGATGGCTACGAAGGCGTCCTGCGACACCGTGACATTGGCCGGCATGTCGGGCTGGGGTTCGTGTCCGTCGAATGCGCGACCGCGGAGCAGGGGAATGCCCATCGTGCGGAAGTAGTCGGGCGTGATGACGTGCGAGTTGGCGGAGGGGATGTTTTCTGGAGCCGGAATGGGCCGATCCGTTGCAAAGACCGTGCTGCTGGAGGTGTTCCAGGTAAATGGCAGTGCGGAGCCGAAGGCGGCCGACTCGACTTCGGGCAGGGCCTGCACGGCCTCGACGATGCGCTCATGGTAACGCGCAAATCCGAGCGGGTCGCGCCGGTAGTCGTCCATCGAGGGCGGAGAGATGCGCATCGTGAGCACGCGCTCGGGCGAGAGGCCGGAGGGCATGCGGGAAAGCATCCAGAGGCTGCGGATCATGAGGCCGGCGGAGACGAGCAGCACGAGCGCGAGGCCGACCTGGGCGACGACGAGCAGATCCTGCGCGTGGAGACGGCCGAAGCGGGTGCGGATGAGGCGCCGGGTGTTTTTGAGGGCGGAGTTGGGATCGTGGCGAGCGAGCCGCAGTGCGGGTAACACGCCGAAGGCCAGGCCGGTGGCGAGCGCGAGTGCGGCACTGAAAAGCAGGACGCGCAGGTCGAGCCCGACGCTCTGACCGTAGATGCTGTGGAGCTCCCACGGCATGAGCCGGCCGGCGAGTTGGCAGCCCCAGGCGCCGACGAGCACGCCGAGGGCTCCGCCGGCGGCGGCGAGCACGAGGCTTTCGGTGAGGAGTTGGAGGAGGAGGTTGCCGCGGGTCGCGCCGAGCGCGGTGCGGATGGCCATCTCGCGCTCGCGCGTGCCGGCGCGTGCGAGGAGCATGTTGGCGATGTTCACACAGGCGATGAGCAGGACCATGCCGACGGCGCCGAAGAGAAGGAAAATGGTGCCGCGGGAGGAGCCTGTGTACTGTTCGTGCAGAGGGACGAGCCCGGCGGAGACTCCGGCGTTGTCCTGTGGGTAGTCCTGCGTGAGGCGTGCGGCGATGGCAGTGATCTGGGTGCGGGCCGCTTCGAGGGAGGCTCCGGGTTTGAGGCGTGCGACGACCTCGGTGCCGTTGTGGTTGCCGCGCATATGCAGGAAGGTGCGCTGGACGTAGGGGCCGATGGGCACGATGAGCTCCATCTGCTGGTGAAATCGGAACGACTCGGGGAGGATGCCGGCGACTGAGATGGCCTCGCCGTCGAGCAGGATGGTGCGCCCGACCAGATCGGGATCGGCGCCGAAGGAGCGTTTCCAGAGCGCGTGGCTGAGCCAGGCCGAGGGCGCGGCGCCTTCGCGGTCGTCCTCGGGGGAGAGGTCGCGCCCGAGGGCGGCGTGCACACTGAGGATTTTGAAGAAATCGCCTGAGACGTAGCCGACGGTGGCGCGGTCGGTGCCCTGCGGTGTCTCCAGTTTAAGCGAGCTGCTGCGGTAGATCGCGAGGCCGGAGAAGACGTCCTGCGATTTCTGCCAGTCGAGAAAGTTGGGGTAGGAGACGGACATTTTGGGCCACTGGCGGCTGGACTCGAAGACGCGTACGAGCTGCGCGGGCTCGGGATAGGGCAGGGCGCGCAGGAAGGTGGCGTTGACGATGCCGAAGATGGCGGTGTTGGCGCCGAGGCCGATGGCCAGCGTGAGCACCACGACCGTGGTGAAGCCGGGGGCCTTGCGGAACTGGCGGAGGGCGAAGCGGAGATGCTGAAGCATGAGAATGATGGGGGCGGTGTGGCCGGCGCGGCTTATTCGGTGCGCAACGCGGCCATGGGATCGATGCGGGTGGCACGCCGGGCGGGCAGCCAGCAGGCGAGGGCGGCGACGGCGAGCAGCACCGCCGTGCCTCCGAAGAGCGCAAGCGAGTCGATCGGCTGCATGCCGAAAAGAACTTTTGAAAGCACGAAGCCGAGGCCGACGGAGAGCAGGAGCCCGATGCCGGTGCCGAGCAGGGCGAGCCGCACGCTGTCGCGCATGACCGTGTACACGACTGATCGGGCGTGGGCGCCGAGGGCCATGCGGATGCCGATCTCGCGGGTGCGCTGGGCCACACCAAAGGCGACTACGGCGTAAAGGCCCATGACGGCGAGTCCGAGTCCGATGACGCCCTGAATGCCAGCGATGATCGCTCCGAGCCGCAGCGGCATGAAGGCAAAGATGCTGCTGCCCATGAGCTCGTCCATGGTGCGCAGGTCGTAGAGGGGCAGGTGCGGGTCGAGTTCGAAGAGGACCGCGCGTACCGGGCGGATGAGTGCGGAGGTGTCGCCATGGGCACGGATGATCAGGGTGAAGGGGCGCTCCTCCAAGGTCTGGCCGATCGACGTGTAGTAGAACGGGCGTGGAGCTTCGTTGATCATCATGTATTTTGCGGTGGCAACGACCCCGACGACCTCGACGAAGGGGCCGCCCTGCCATTGCTGGAAACGGCGTCCGAGCGGATTCTGACCAGGCCAGCAGCGTTCCGCAAAGGCGGCGTTGACCACGGCGACGGTCCGGCTGGTGGGGGTATCGGTCTGGGCGAGGGTGCGGCCGGAGAGGAGGCGCAGGCCGAGGGCCTGTTCGTAGCCTGGGGCGACGATGGCGTAGCCGGTCCCGAGCGTGGCGTTGGGCAGGGATGAAACCGGGCTTTCCGGGATCACATCGCGCAGGCCGATCGCGTAGTCGAAGGGGACGCTGCTCGAAAGGGTGGCATCGGCGACGCCGGGCAGGGCGCGGATGCGGGTGAGTGCTTCGTCGGCGAAGCGGCGGGTCTGTGCCTCGGTGTAGCGCTGGAGCGAGGGATTGAGGGAGACGGTGAGGGTGTTGTCGTAGCGGAAGCCGAGGTCGGTCCCGCGGGCGCGCTGGAGGCTGCGGGCGAAGAGCACGGCGAAGACGAGCACGATCAGGGAGAATACGACCTGGCCGACGACAAACTGGTTGCGCAGGCGGTGACGGCGTGGCGCGGCGATGGCGCCTTCACGCAACTGGGTGTTGATGTCGATCCGGGAGGCGCGCAGTGCCGGGAGCAGGCCGCTGCCAAAGCCGGCGAGGATGGAGACGATGACGGTAAAGATGCGTTGCGGCCAGAGGGACGGTTCGGTCTGGGCCATGGGCATGTCACCCTGCGCGGCGATGTTGCCGATGAGCGGGGCGGTCCAGGTGGAGAGGCACCAGCCGAGCGCGCCGGCGATGGCCGCGAGCAGGAGGCTCTCCACGAGGAGTTGCCGCACGAGGCGGGCGCGGGAGGCGCCCAGGGCGGCGCGCACGGTCAGCTCCTTCTGGCGTGCGGCGGCGCGTGCGAACATGAGGTTGGCGACGTTGGCGCAGGCGATGCCGAGCACGAGGATCACCTGTCCGAAGAAAAACACCGCGAAGACGGGCAGCATGTCCGAGACGGAGGGATCGGGGCGGCCGCGGTTTTCCGGTATGACCACCGAGGAGACGTCGTGATGGCTGTCGGGGTGCTCGGCGACGATCTGGCGGGTGACGATCTCCGCCTCGGCGCGGACGGACTCAAGGGTGGCGTCGGGACGGAGTTTGCCGACGACGCGCCAGAGGCTGGCGGCGCGCCATTCGAGCATGCCGGGGCCGTCGGCCTTGAGGTTGTCGAGCGTGCCGGTGGAGACGAAGCCGGTGACGTCGAGGTAGGGCGAGAGGCCGGTGAACGATTTCGGGGCGACACCGACAATGGTAAAGGTGCGCGAGTTGATGCGGATGGCGCGGCCGACGATGCTTGGATCGGCGCCAAAGCGCTGCGTCCAGCACGAGTGAGAGATCACGACGACGGGGGCGGCGCCGACCGACTCGCCGTCCGAGGGCAGGAGCATGCGGCCGTGCAGGGCTTGGACGCCGAGGGCGGAAAACGCATTGGGCGTGACGACTTCGAGCCAGGCGCGCTGGGGCGCATCGGTGCCCGTCGAGAAGTGCGCGGCCATGGGCGTGTAGGCGACGAGCGATTCGAGACCGCGGAGGCGCTCACGGTAGTCCTTAAAATCGGGAAACGAGATACCGTGCGGGGTGTTCCAGGCCTGACTGCGCTGGAGCACGAGCATGAGCCGGTCGGACTCCGCCACGGGCATGCGTTGAAACAGAAAGGCGCTGGCGACGCCGAAGAGGGTCGTGTTGACGGCGATGCCGAGGGCGAGGGTCAGCACGATCACAAGCGAGTAGCCGGGGGCTCGCTGGCACTGGCGGAAGGCGTAGCGGAGATCGGCGAACATGGAAGAGTGAAGGGTGAAGAGGGAAGGGTGAAAATCGGGGCTACTCGCTGCGCAGGGCGATCATGGGATCGACTCGGGTGGCGCGGCGTGCGGGCACCCAGCAGGCGAGGAGGGCGACGAGCGTCAGCGCGCAGGAGATGATCGCGAAAACGAAGCCGAAATCGAAGGACTGCATGCCAAAGAACTGGCTGCGCATGGCAAAGGCGGCCGGCACACAGGCCAGTGCGCCGAGGCCCAGCCCGATGGCAACGAGGCCGAGGCCGCCTCGCACGATGTTGGTGAGAATCTGGCGCGCATCGGCACCGAGGGCGATGCGCACGCCGATCTCCCGGGTGCGCTGAGTGACGGAATAGGCCATGACGCCGTAGAGGCCGACGCAGGCGAGCACGAGCGCGATGGCGGCGAAGACACTGACGAGGATGAGCATCATGCGGCGCAGGCGCAGTGCGAAGGAGTTGTCGATCGCCTGGCTCATGGTGCGCAGGTTGGCGACTGGCTGGTTGGAATCGACGGCGCGTATGGCAGCGCGTACGGAGTCGGCGACTGCCAGCGGTGAGCCGTGGGCGCGGATGGCGAGGCTGATCGTCCAGGGGAAATCGATCGCGGGCAGATACACCATCGGGGGCGGCGGGGCATCGAGCTGGAAGCGGCTGGTGTTGCCGACGACGCCGACGATTTCGCGGTCGATGTCCTTGAACCGGACGTGGCGGCCGACGGGATCCTCGTCGCCATAGAGCTGCCGGGCGAGAGCCTGGTTGACGATGACGACCTTCGCGGCGCCTTCGACGTTGTCGGCCTCGGTGAAGAATCGGCCTCGGAGCAGCGGAGTGCCGAGCACCTGGAAAATATCGCCGGCGATGCCGTCGAAGCCGCTGCGGATGTCGGAGCGCGGGTCCGGGTTTTCAGAGCGGCGGATGGTGTCGCCGTAGAAGCGCTGGTCGTTAAAAGGCGCTGCCGAGATCATGCCTGCGCTGGCGATGCCGGGGCGGCTGGTGAGCTCGCGCAGGGCGTCCTGAATGAAGCGGACGCGGTGGGCGGGCGTGGGCGAGGCGTCGCTGGCGCGGGTGATGTCGAAGAGGAGGATGCCGTCGCGTTTGAAGCCGGTGTCGGCGTTGAGGGTGGCGACGAAGCTGCGCAGGAGCAGGCCTGCTGCGAAAAGGAGCACGACGGTCAGTCCGGTCTCGGCGATGATGAAGGTGCGTTGGAGGCGGTGGCGGGCGCCGCCGACGGCGCCGCGCGAGCTTTCCTTGAGGTCGGTGACGACATCGGTCTTGGCGATGCGCAGGGCGGGGACCATTCCGAAGAGGATGCCGGTGCCGACCGAGACCAGGAGGGTGAAAAAGAGGACGGTGGCGTTAATCCCGATCGAGAGGTCCGCGATGAGCCCTTTGGCGCAGAACGCGACCAGCGGTCCGATGGCAAAGGTGGCGACGAAGAGGCCGGCCACGCCGCCGAGGAGGGCGAGCAGCACGCTTTCGACGAGGAGGAGGCGGACGATGCGGCCGGCGCTGGCGCCGAGGGCGAGGCGGACGGCGATCTCGGTCTGGCGTGTGGCGGCGCGGGCGAGGAGGAGGGTGGCGACGTTGGCGCAGGCGATGAGGAGGACGAGGCCGACGGTTGCCATGAGGATGGCGAGGTACGGGCGGGCGCCGCTGGTGGTGGCCGATTGGAGGGAGTCGACGGTGACGACCCAGTCGGCCTTGTTGGGCGGGTAGAGCGCGCGAAGGGTGTCGTTGGCGGCGTTGAGCTCGGTCTGTGCGCGGGCAAAGGTGGCGCCGGGCTTGAGCCGGCCGACGATGGAGCAGACGTAGTTGTAGTTGCGGAGTTGTTTCCAGGCGGTGCCTTCGATGGCGGCCGGGATGAGAAACTCGATGCCCGGGGCGTTGAGGACCTGTGGGGGCAGCACGCCGATGACGGTGTAGCTGTTTCCGTCGAGCCGGAGGGACTTGCCGAGGATGGCGGAGTCGCCGGAGAACCGCCGCTGCCACATTTCGTGGGTGAGGATGACGACGTGGTTGTCGCCGCCGGCGGCGTTGTCGCCCGGGGTGAAGTCGCGGCCGATGGCGGGATTGATGCGGAAGACGCGGAGGTAATCGGCGGAGACGGCGTAGCCGCTGAGTTGGGCGGGCTCGTCGACGCCGGTGAGGTTGAGCTCGGTCTGGTGGATGGCGGCGAGCGATTCGAAGGCGGTGCCGTATTGTTTCCAGTCGAGATAGGTGCCGCCGTCGCCGCCGGCGTTGGCGGTGGCGAAGGCCTGCGGGGCGTGGCCGATCTGTGCGATGCGCGAGGATTCCGGGTAGGGAAGCGGCGAGAGGAGGAGGCCCTCGACGACGCTGAAGATGGCGGTGTTGGCACCGATGCCGAGCGCGAGCGTCAGGATGGCGACCGCGGAGAAGCCGGGTGCCTTCACGAGCTGGCGGAGTGCGTAGCGGAGGTCGGAAAACATGGCGAGTGTGAGGAGCGAGGGGCTAGCCCCTTGTTGCCTAGTCGGCGCGGAGGGCGATGAGTGGATCGGTGCGGGCGGCGCGGTGGGCGGGCACGAAACTGGCGGCGAAGGTGGCCAGACCGAGGATGGCAGGGATGACGGCGGCGAGCCAGTAGCCGGGGAACGGCATCGCGGCCATGCTGCTGCCGAGTATCCACTGCACGAAGCCGTAGCCCGGAAGCCCGAGGACCATGCCCAGGGCAAAGAGCACGGCGCTCTGGCGGAGGATCATGGTGACGATGGATCGGTAGTCGGCGCCGAGGGCGATGCGCACGCCGATGTCGCGGGTGCGTTGGGCGGTGAGATGGGAGATCACACCGTAGAGGCCGACGATGGCGATGAGCAGCCCCATGCCGGCGAAGATGCTGAGATTGGCGATGATGAGGTTGATGTTGGCCATGTTCTGGCGGATGTTGGCGCGGACGGAGCCGGAGCCGGCGACGGGGAGATCGGCGTCGAGGGCGGCAACGGCGCGGCGCACGGATTCCGATACGGAGGCGGGCGGTACGGAGGTGCGCAGGATGAGCGTCTGGTAGCGGAGCGGGAACTTGACGAGGGGACGATAGACTTGGAGACGGGTGGATGGGGCTCCGAGGTTGGCGGCCATCTGGACATCTCCGACGACGGCGACGATCTCGGCGAGCTCATCGCGCTCCTTCATGCGGAGGCGTTTGCCGATGGCATCCTGGCCGGGCCAGAAGCGGCGGGCTAGGGCTTCATTGACGATGACCATGGGACGGGCGTCGGCGCGGAGGTCGGAGGGGAAGATGGTACCGGCGCGTACAGGGATGCCCAACGCGGCGAAGAATTCGGAGGAGACGGGGACGGAGGTGACGAGGGGCTCCTGTCCGGGGGCGAAGGGCTGGCCCTCGGGGGTGACGTTGTCGCTGCCGTAGTAGTTGTAGAGCGGAACGTTGCTGGCGATGGCGGCGTGGGTGACGCCGGGGATCTCGGCGAGTCGTTCGATGAGGGTGCGCTGGAAGGTGCGTAGTTTCTCGTCGTCGCCGTAGCGGTTCCACGGGGTGACGAGGGAGCCGGAGTAGAGGCCGTCGGGATTCCAGCCGAGGTCGCGGGCGACGAAACCGCGGGCGCCGAGGGCGAAGGATCCTGCGACACCGACGAGGATGAGGGTAAAGGCGAGCTCGGCGGCGACGAGCGTGTATTTGAGGCGGTGGTGCGCGCGGCCGCTGGTGGAGCCGCGTGCGCTGTCCTTGAGGCTGTCGGCGGCGGAGGTGCGGGAGGCGAGCCAGGCGGGGGCGAGACCGAAGGCGAAGGCGCTGACGAGGGCGCTGGCGGCGGCAAAGGCGAGGACGCGGGCGTCGAGAGGGATGTGGAAGCCGGGCTCACCGTTGATGTTGAGGTTGCGGCCGAGCAGGGTGGCGCCCCAGGCGGCGACGAGCATGCCGACGATGCCGGCGGCGACGGCGAGCACGAAGCTCTCGGCCAGGAGCGGGCGCATAAGCTGGGAGCGGCTGGCGCCGAGGGCGGAGCGGATGGCGAACTCGCGGCTCCGGCCAAGGGATCGGGCGAGTAGGAGGTTGGCGAGGTTGGCGCAGGCGATGACGAGCACCATCGTGGAGAGGACGGGCATCATCCAGAGGATCATGCGGCTGACCGGATCCATGTTGGAGTCGTGCAGGGAGGTGGCGCGAAGGCTGTCGGAGCCGTTTTCCTTGGGGTGGTCCTGGGCGAGGTGGGCGCCGATCGTGCGGAGCTCGCTGTGCGCCTGTTCGATGGAGACTCCAGGTTTGAGGCGGCCGACGATGCCCATCCAGGCATTGGTGCGGTCGGCGGGGAAAGTGGACTGCTGGGTGAGGGGGCGGACGATGTCGCAGGGGCCCCAGACGAGCGGGGCCTCAAAGGATGCGGGGAGGATGCCGATGACGGTGGTGCTTTCGCCGTTGATGCGCAGGGTTCGGCCGACGACCTGCGGATCGGATCCGAAGCGGCGGGTCCACATCCGGTGGGTGATGACGACGACATTGCTCTTGCCGAGTTGATCCTCATCGGGCGCGAAGAGGCGGCCGTGGACCGGGGCGACGCCGAGGAGGTTGAGAAAGTTGGCGCTAAAATTGACGGCGTTGACTTGGACGGCGGGCTGGTCGGGCTCGGCCAGGGAGAGTGAGTCGTAGGAGAAGAGGCCGACTTGGGAGAATGAGGTGAGGTTGGCTCTGATATCGAGGGCGTTGCCGGGCGCGATAGAGCTGGTCTGCGACTGGGGTGTGGTGCGGAAGACGCGGACGAGGCGTTCGCTTTCCGGGTACGGGAGGGAGCGGAAGAGGAGGACGTTGGTCAGGCTGAACGCGGCGGTGCTCAGACCGATGCCGAGTGCGAGGGTGAGCACGGCGATGGCGGTGAACCCGGGCGACTTTGCGAGGGTGCGGAGCGCGAGACGGAGATCGGAGAGCATGCGGAGAGTGGGTTGACGTGGTTCAGGCTGGGATGGAGATGGTCTCCAGTGAAACGTCGGCGGGCTGCGAGGGTTGTTGCAGGTGGGCGACGATGAGCTGGCGTGCGCGGTGGATGCGTTGGGCGACCTGCTCGTCGCGGAGGGTGAGGGCCTCGGCGATCTCCTGATTGGAGAGGAGTGTGCACTGGCGCAGGAGCCACGGGGTTTTGTAGGCGTGGGAGAGCGAGTCGATGGCGGTGGTCAACGCGCGCAGTTCGGGATCGGTCTCGGTGGCGGGCACGGCGCGGCCGGCCTGGCGCTGGCACAGGCCGGCGAGGATGCTGAAGAGCCCCGGTGCTGGGGATGCCGTTTTGCCGAGGCGTGGGCAGGCGTGGTAGAAGCGGACGAAGGCCACGGCCACGAGATCGCCGGCGAGACGTGAGTCGCGGAGGTATTGCCAGGCAAAGTCGAACATGGGGTTTTCCCACTCGGCCATGAGGCGCATGAAGCTGGCGTCGAAGGCGTGGGGGGCGGGTTGGGCGTGCGGGCTCATGGGAGAGGGGGGATCAGGCGGTGGCGAGGCGTGGCCTGGCGATCCACAGGATCGCGGCGTAGAGCAGGGCGGTGGCGAAGCAGGTGGCGACAATCGCGAGGTTGGTCTGCGGGGTGACGACAAACTCGGCCAGGCCGCGCATCGCGTAGAGTGCAGCGCCGAGCCAGAGTGTGAGGCGCCCGAGGGCGGTGGCGGCTGCCTCGCGCGGGAAGGCGAGGCCGACGACGGCGAGGAACAGGATGAAGAGGGTGCCGCAGGCGTTGAAGATTTCCAGGAGGGCGCGGAGGCCGGCGGGTAGCTGTGCCCAGTGGTGAAACTGCCAGCCCAGCCAGAGGTGGAAGAGCACGAAGAGTGCGTTGACGATGCCGGCGGTGCGGATGAGGCGGAGTGGTTGCATGAGATCAGTCGGCGCGCAGCTCGATGTGGTGGGTGGCCAGGGTGCGGCCGAGCTGGCGGTCGTACTCGGCGAGGGCCTTGATGTGGTCGGACTGTGCTGCGGCCTCGTTGATTTCGGCGTAGGAGAGCTGCTCCTGCTGGTAGAGGACGTCGAAGGTGCTGCCGGTGCCGGCGCGCAGGCGCTTGAGCTCGGCTTCGAGCATGGACTCGTTGCGGGCGCGGGCTTCGCGGGTGGCGGCGACGCGCAGGCGCGTGCTTTCGACCTGCTGGGCGGCGTTGCCGAGGGAGACGACGATGGTCTGTTCGAGCTGCTGGAGCTCCAGGCTCGCCTGCTGGTGCCGGAGTTTGGCGGCGCGGTAGCGGCCGCGCTCGGCCGAGAAGGTGACGGGGACGCTGACGGTCACGCCGGCGCCGTAGGCGGAGTAGTCGCGCAGGCGGGTGTCGCGGCGGCTGTCGGGCCAGGTGGTGCCGATACCGTTGTAGCCGTAGCTGCCGGTGGCATCGACGCGCGGGAGCGCCTGGTTGAGCGCGTAGCGGCGGTTGATGTCGCCGCGGCGCACGTTGAGGCGCGCGATCTGATAATCGGGGCGCTGCGCGAGGGCGTTGGCGAAATCGGCCGCGGGATTGGGGGCGGCGTCGGCGACGTGGTTGAGCGGCTCGATGGCGAGGGGCTGGTCGAGGAGGGCGGGGGTGCGCTCGTCGGAGATGAGTTGCTTGAGGGCGTTGGTGGCGGCGACGAGGCGGTACTCGGCCTGGAGGACGTTGTCTTCGCGGGCGGCGACGCGGGCGCTGGCCGAGAGGACGTCGAATTCGGACATGCTCTGCACCTCGTGGCGGCGGGTGTTTTCCTTGTGCAGCTGGGCGGCGAGGTCGCGCGAGCGGCGGGCGCTTCGCAGCTGGGCCTGTGCGAAGTGCAGGTCGCTGTAGGCGTAGATGACGCGGGTGACGATGTCGGTGACGGAGCCCCGGTAGTCCCACTCGGACATGGCGAGGTTGGTGCGGGCGAGGCGGACGTTGACGAGGGTGGCTCCGAAGCCGGCGTCGCGCAGGAGTGGCTGGGTGAGGGAGACGCCGGCGAAGGTGCGGTAGGTGTCGGCAAAGCCGTTGCTGGTGTAGCGCTCGTTTTCGGTGTTGGCGCCGACGTTGTAGGTCATGCCCCAGGGGAGGGTGCCGACGAGGGCGAGGCTGGCGGTGGTCTCCTTGGTGATGTCGGCGAGGGGGCGGACGCCGAGTGCGTTGGCGAGGTCGGGCTGCTCGTCGCGGGTGTCTTTATACGAGCCCTGGACGCTGGGATCGAGTTTGCCGTAGGCTTCGGTGAGGCCGGCGCGCGCGATGGGGCGCGAGAGGGTCTCCACTTGGATGGTGTAGTTTTTGGCGAGTGCACGTTGCACCGCCTGTTCGATGGTCAATGGGGCCTCGGCGGGCTCCGCCGCGCGTGAGACCGTGCCGGCGAGGGCGAGCACGGGGAGGAGGAGGCAGGTAAAACGACAGGTCATGGCGGCGTAGCGGGCGGGGGCGTGTTCAGGCGGTCACCAGTTTCTTTTCTTCAACGATGCGGCCGTCGAAGAGGTGCACGGTGCGGTCGGCGTGGTCGGCGAAGCGGTTGTCGTGGGTGACCATGACGATGGTGGCGCCGTCCTTGTGGAGTGCGGCGAGCAGGTCCATGACGGCTTCGCCGTTTTTGGAGTCGAGGTTGCCGGTGGGTTCGTCGGCGAGGAGGACGGCGGGGCGGCCGGCGAGGGCGCGGGCGACGGCGACGCGTTGCTGCTGACCGCCGGAGAGCTGGGAGGGAAGGTGCTTGGCGCGGTGGCCCATGCCGACTTTTTCGAGGGCTTCGCGGGCCCACTCGCGGCGCTGGGCGGCGGGCATGCCGCGGTAGCTGAGGGGAAGCTCGACGTTCTCCTCGACGGAGAGGTCGCCGATGAGATTGAAGGATTGGAAAATGAAGCCGATCTCGCGGTTACGGATACGGGCGCGCTCGGCGAGCGTGAGGCTCTGGACGGGGTGGTCGTTGAGGAGGTACTTACCGTCAGAGGGGGAGTCGAGCAGGCCGAGGATGGAGAGCAGGGTGGACTTGCCGCAGCCGGAGGGGCCGGCGATGGAGACGTACTCGCCTTTCTCGATCTTGAGGTGCACGCCGTCGAGCGCGTGGGTTTCAACCTCGTCGGTGAGGAAGACTTTGGTGATGTCGGACATTTCGATGAGGGAGGCCATGGTGGTGGATTTTGGGAGTTGGGAGGAAAGGGGGAGTTTTAGTTGAGGCGGACGCGGTCGGTGGAGTCGTGTTGAGACATGTCGGAGAGGATGACGCGGTCGCCGGGCTGGAGGCCGTCGAGGACTTCGATGGTGTTGACAGAGGCGCGGCCGAACTTGACCGGGCTGCGGTGGGCGATGTCGCCATCGCTTTCGAGTTTGAAGACGCCGACGGTGCTGTGCTCCTGACCGAAGGCCGGGCGGCCGACGAAGATGACGTCGGGGAGGCGCTCGAGCTCGATGGTGCCGTCGATACTGAGGTCGGGACGCGCGCCCTTCGGGAGGGTGCCGGTGAGGGCGACGTCGACGGTGACGGTGCCATTTTGCACGGACGGATCGATGCGGGCGACGCGGCCTTCGACGATGCCGTTGCGGGTGTCGATCGAGGCGAGCTGGCCGGGCACGATGTCCTTGGCCTGGGTCTCGGCGATGCGGACTTGGGCCTTGAGGCTGGTGGGGTCGGCGACGCGGGCGAGGACGCCGCCGTTGGCGATTTGTTCGCCGACTTCGAGGGCCATGGTCTGGAGGACGCCGGTGAGGCCGGCGCGGACTTTGAGGGCATCGCACTCTTCGCGGCGGAGCTGGGTCTGGGCGCGCTGGCGGTTGACCTCGGCTTGCTTCACGGCGAGCTGGAGCTGCATGGACTCCTGTGTGAAGGCGTAGCGTTTCTTGGCGATTTCGTGGCGGGTGGCGGCGTCTTCGGCGGCGACCTGGGTGCGGCGGCGCTCAAGGCCGGAGACGAGGCCGTCTTTGAAGAGTTCTTCGGTGACCTCGGCCTGGAGCTTGGAGGTCTCGTACTCCGACTTGGCGCGGGCGAGCTCGGACTCCATCGCGAGCAGATCGCTGCCGAGGCGGACGTTGAGGTTGGTAAACTCGGCTTCGGCGGCCTGGAGCTGGGAGTCGGCGGCTTCGGCGGCCTGGATCACGTCGGGGTTGGCCAGTTCGACGATAATGGAGTCGGGCGTGACGGGGGCGCCGGCGCGCAGGACGATGCGATCGACGCGGCCCGCGCTGCGCGAGGTGACGATGCGGATGTTTTCCGGGACGAGGGAACCGATGCCGCGGACTTGGCGGACCATCGGGCCACGTTTGACGGTGTCGACCCACACGAGATTGCGGTCGATGGCCGGGGCGGCGGGTTTGAGGCTGGAGATCGCAATGGTAGCGATCACCAACACGAGGACGCCGATACCCACGTAGAGGGTCATCTTACGGCGTTTTTTCTTAGCGAGATCAGGGCGGGCAATATCCATGTTGCCCACTCTCTTTGCAGGGGGTGTGCCAGATGTTTAACTAATTCTCAACTCGTTGTGGGCTAATGTTAAGAAATAGTTCCTCGTTGTTTTACGGATCGCGGGTGGAGTGTTTTTGGGATTTAGTCGTCCCATAAGTGGGACGGGTTGCGGTAGCAGGCCGGACGGGGCGATTAGGCCGCGGGTTTTGCGGTGGCCGGGGAGGGTGGCGGTGAAGTGTCCGGTGCTGCGCCACAGGGCTACTACATATGCTGGACGACGGAGTCATTTAGCCCCTTCGTGCCCCTCGTCGCTCAGGACAAATTTCGGACACACCGGTAATTCGCCGGTAACAAATGCCCCGTACACTGCTGCCGATGATTACCTCCATTCCTTCCAGTCTTCCACCGAGCTGCATCCGCAGGCTCGCCGTAGCCGTTTGTCTGGCCGGTCTCGTGCACACGAGCACGGCCGCACCGGACGCCAATCCGCCCACGATTTCCGAAATGCTTGAGCTCGGCGTGTACACCGAGGAGACCAAGGGCGACCTCGATGCCGCGATGCAGTGCTACCAAAAGGTCATCGCCGACTCCACTGCCTCGCAGTCGCTCGCCGCCGAGGCGCTCTTTCGCCTCGGGATCTGCCAGGACAAGAAGGGCGACCTCGCCAGCGCCACCGCCTCGTTTGAGAAACTTGTCCGCGACTATCCCAAGGAGAAGGAACTCGTCGCCTCTGCCAGCGACTACCTCGCCGACGGTGCCGCGCTCCTCCCAGCCCCGTGGCAGGATGGCGAAACGCTCACCCTCGATCTCAAGCTTCCCTCCGGCATCAAGATTGGTGCTGCTAGCTACGCGGTGCGTGCGGCCCAGTACGACGGACGCCCCACCTGGCAGTTCAAATCCCTAGTGTTCGCCAACACCATTTCCCTCAGCACGACCGAAGTCGAATCGAGCTCGATGAAGCCGACCCACGCCGAGTGGATCATCCGAGGAATGGGCCAGACCGAGACCACCTACACCGGCGGTCGCGCCGAGCTGAAGGCCAAGGGCCTCGAACCCCGCACCATCGAGCTGGGTGGCGTTGTCTACGACAACGAGGAGGCACTACAGCTCATCCGCCGCCTGCCGCTCGCCGCAGGATTCAAGAAAACCATCAACGTCTTCGTGGCTCCGAATGGGGGCGTAATTGTTCCGGTTCAGCTCGAAGTCACCGGGGCCGAGACCATCCAGTGCGCGGCCGGAACCTTCCCCTGTCACAAGGTGTTGCTGACACTGTGCGGCACATCCCAGACCCTGTGGTACTCCACCGATGCCACCCACACCCTCGTGAAATTCGAAGCAGCCGGGGTGATCGGCGAACTTTCCGCCATCAAACGCAGCGGTCCCGACCAGCCGACGCCCCTTCACGAACCCACGCTCGGCTACAGCTTCGTTGCCCCCGCCGGCTGGCTTGCGCGTCCCGGTAACCTCGCCGCCAAATACACGACCTTCAACCTCGCCGACGAAGCAGGTACGGCCGTCATCACCGTCTCGGCCACTCCGCAGAAGGATTTTGCTCCGGAGCAAGTTGCCTCCGTACGCGCTTACGCCGACCATCAGGTCGCCATGGGTAAGCAGTTCACCCCGGTCTTCGAAGTCCACCCGGACTCGTGGAAGGAGACCACGGTGGGCGGCCAACCCGCGCTCACCTGCGTGGCCGATCATGCTCGTCCACCGATGAAAAATCTCGCGGTCAGCACCTACGCCCTCGTCGATGGTAACGCCGTCTGCATCACCGCCTACGTCGATCCCGAGAACCTCGAGGCGCTCCGCCCGAATTACGACGCCCTGATCGCATCCTACAAAAGCAAGTAACCAACCTTGGTACACACCCGGGCTGCGACTGCGCCGCCCGGGTGTTGCCGTTTCGACCAGAGAACTTCGCGCCCATGAAAACCAAATTCTTCTCACGCTCCACCAGTCTGGCGCGTTCCACCATCGATGCTGTCGGCATTGAACAGGAGATCAACGCCTGGCTCGCCGCGCACCCCGCCATCACCGTGACCGACATCAAGCACTCGGAGCTCGGAAACATCTGGAGCTACACGCAACTCGTCGTCGCGATCTACTACACGGAACCAGCCAGCTGAACCGTCCCTCGGCGCGCCCGCCCCGGGCGCGTCTCCCCATTCCGATGCACCTTCTTCGCAGCTCCTCCGGCACGATCGGCCGAACCGCCGGCGCGTGGCTTACGCTGCTGTTGTTGTTCGTGGTGCTCGTGCCCTCGGCCTGCCTCCTCTGGTTCGTCAACCGCGCCGCGGAGAACGAGAACCTTGCCGTCCGCCAGAAGCTGGTCGAAGCCTACCGCGCCCACCTGTTGCTGGCCCAGGAGCGAGCCCAGTCCTACTGGTTGCGCCTCGGCCCCGATTCCGCCGCAGTCGAGCACGAATCCGCGCCCGCCCTCTTTGCCCGCCTCGTCCGCGACGGTGTCGCCGATGCCGTCGTCGGCTTCGATGCCTCCGGTCTCGTCCTCTATCCCAACGATAGTCGCCCGTCGGCTGCCGTCGTCGTCGATCGGCGCTGGCGCGAAGCCCGCGTCTGCGAGCAGACCGATCCACGCCAGGCTGCCACACTCTACGCCAGCATCGCTGCCGACTCCGACTCGCCCGAAACCACAGCCCGCGCCCTCCAGGCCCAAGCACGCTGCCTCGTGCGTGCCAGCGAACCCGCCGCCGCGCTCGAACTCCTGACCGGCCCGCTCGTCGCCGAAAAGCTCCACGATGCTCTCGACCCGCAAGGCCGCCTCATCGCGCCCAACGCCGCGCTCATGGCGCTTGAACTCCTCCCGGCCGAGGCCGCCGTGCGTCGGCGCGACTTGGCCCAGAAAATCGCCGATCGCGCCCTCGACTACCACGACCCCGCGATGACGTCCGCCCAGCGTCGTTTCCTGCTGCGCGAACTCTCCCGGCTGGCCCCCGACGTTTCGACTTCGCCCTTTCTCGCGGCCGAGGATCTGGCCGCACGTTGGCTCGCCGCTCCGCGAAGCACACCGCCCGAAGCCACGCTCTGTCGCTCCTCATTGGAGGATGTCTGGCAGTTCGCCCCGCCCGGCGGCCGCCTCGTGCTTCTGCACCGTACCGACGCGCTCCTCGCGCGTCTCCATGCGGCAATCACCCCGCCGGAGCTTCCCGCCGATGTTCGCATCGATCTCGTCCCGCCCGGTGTCGAGCCCAAGGGCGTGCTACTCACGCTTCCCGCCGGTAGCGCGATGCCCGAGTGGCGCCTCGCCCTCGTGTCCCTCGACCTTGGAGCGCTTACCGCCGCCACCTCCGCGCGCTCCACGTTTTACCTCTGGATCGGTGGCCTGACCGTTGTGTTCGTCGTGCTGCTCGCCTGCCTCACATGGAAACTGTTGCAGCGCCAGCTCGCGCTCACCCGACTGCGCAATGATCTCGTTGCCAACGTCACCCACGAGCTCAAGACGCCTCTCGCCTCGATGCGCCTCTTCGTCGAGACGATCCTCGCGGCACCCGCTCTCGACGAGAAAACAGTCCGCGAGTACCTCACCCTCATCGCACAGGAGAACCTCCGCCTCAGCCGGCTCATCGACAACTTTCTCACCTTCTCGCGCATCGAGCGAAAAAAGTACGTCTACGACCTCCGCCCCGTCGAAGCCTCCGAGATCGCCGAGTGCGCCGCCGCTGCCGTGCGCGAGCGCTTCAATGCTCCGGAGTGCACCTTTACCACCGACATTCCTGCCGACCTGCCGGCTATCGAGGCCGACGCTGGCGCCCTCGTCACCGCGCTGATCAACCTCCTCGACAACGCCTGGAAGTACTCCGGCGATACCAAACGCATCGCGTTCGCCGTCCGCGCCCACGGCGGCTCCGTGGAATTCGCCGTGACCGACAACGGCATCGGCCTCGCCCCGCGCGACCGCCAGCGCATCTTCCGGCGTTTCTACCAAGTGCGGCCCCAGGGGTCGCCCGCCAACGGCGGCTGTGGCCTCGGGTTAAGTATCGTCCACTCGATCGTCGACGCGCACTGTGGCACGATCTGCGTCGACAGCGCCCCCGGCTGCGGCAGCACCTTCACCATCGCACTCCCGATTGCCCGCCCATGACTGCCTCACGCATCCTGATTATCGAGGACGATCCCGCGCTACTTCGTGGCCTGAAGGACAACTTCGCCGCCGCGGGCTACGACGTGCGCACCGCCGCCGACGGCCAGCGCGGGCTCGACGCCCTGCTCGCCGAGCCGCCCGACCTCGTGCTTCTCGATCTCATGCTGCCGCGCGTGAGCGGCTACGACATCTGTCGCACGGCCCGCGAGCGCGGCCTTGCCATGCCGATCATCATGCTCACCGCCAAGGGGCAGGAGGAGGACATCGTGCGCGGCCTCGAACTCGGCGCCGACGACTACGTCACCAAGCCCTTCGGTATCCGAGAACTCCTCGCCCGCGTGAAGACCGCGCTCCGCCGGCTGGGCGACACCGGCGCCGTCCGCCGGTTCGGCGATTTCCGCCTCGATCCCGCCGCGCACAAGCTCTTCCGCGGCGACACCGAGATCGAGCTCACCGGCAAGGAGTACAAGCTGCTCGCGTTCCTCATCGAGCGCGCCGGCCGTGCCCTCACGCGCAACGCCATCCTCGACGGCGTCTGGGGCAATGCGGTGTTCGTGACCGACCGCAGTGTCGATCGCTGTGTCACCACGTTGCGCGCCAAGATCGAGAGCGATACTCGTCGCCCGCAGTTCATCCAGACGATCCGTGATATCGGTTACCGCTTCGAATTGCCGGCAGCATAGCCCGCCGTCGCTCATCGCCGCTATTTTCACACGGCTGCCTGATACGGGCTCACATGGTCAAGGGAGTCATCAACTCCCCGTCCACACAGCGGTAAACCGCAGCGTTATCCGCGCCTCTGCGCGAGACCGCGGGAAGCGCTGAACAAATCAAAATAGTCGATCTTCTCGATTGGAAACGTCCGGTGGCGGCGAGGGCTGGGTAAAAATGGGGCCGGATGGTGCGCTTCATGGCGTGCGCACGGCAGCCTTGGTCTTTCCGGCGGCTTTGAGCGCATCCTTTTGCGCGCCTTCAGCCAGAGCTTTGATCAGGCCGCGCTTCGTGGCGATCTGCCAGTCGATGCGGCGTTGCAAGGGGAGGATCTCCGGGCGTTTCTCCACGCCGGGGTAGGCGGCGTCAGCGTGTGCCTCGGTTTCCTCGCCGTGCAGCAGTGCGGCGGTCTGGGTGACATCGGCCACGTTCGCCGCAGTCACGACGACGGTGTGCACCAGTTTACTGTCCCGATCTGCTCCGATGTGCGCTTTCAGTCCGAAGTCCCTCTGGTTGCCTTTCTTGGTCTGGTGCATTTCCGGATCGCGTTTCCGGTCCTCGTTCTTGGTCGAGGTCGGCGTTGATCGCGGTAAAGAGCGCTTTGCACTGATCGTGCGCTTCTTCTTTGCGCTAAACTCGGCCTGGGCGAATGTCGTCTAATGCGTCATCACCTCCACTGTAGCAGCTGACGCACCACCAAGCTACACACGACGAATTTTGCCTCACGATTAAATCAGCGTTTCGCTTGGGAAATGGGCATGCGTGAGCACCCGGGCGCACACCTGTCGACGCGGTTTCGCCCCGTGACAGATGCAATCTTGGTGTTTTCTTTTGAAGTGAAGAAGTGAAAACATAAGCTCTGCGGTTGTCGCTTTTGCCGCGATGGGGAAATGTCAGACGCATCTGGCGATTCCCTAAAATTGGTGGACCCGATCAGGTTCGAACTGACGACCTCCTCAATGCCATTGAGGCGCTCTTCCAACTGAGCTACGAGCCCGTTACCAACGTGAGAGCGGCGAAGAATAGGGAACGGCTGGTGAATGCAAGCGGTTTTTTTGCGAATTCTCGAAACGCCGGTTTTTTTGCACGCGGATGAACGGATTCCGCGTTCAAAATTTTATCCGAAAAATCGGGCGAACGGGTTTCCCGAAGGCATGTCGGAATGCCACTTGGGTCCTTGACCCTCCGTCCAGTCCGGTTCTATGCAGGCACCTTCTTTGTCCAACTTGGGAACAATTCAAAAATACGCGCATCAGAGCGAAGTGGAACGTATGTCCACCAAAGCTCAGGAGATCGCCATCGACCAATTGCTCGTCGCCCGGTTCAAGGACGGCGACGAGGGGGCGTATAATGAAATGGTGTCCCGCTATTGGGGGCGGATCTACGCGATGGTCCACCAGCTGTTGCGCAACCAGCAGGATGCCGAAGAGGTGACGCAGGATGCGTTTATTCGGGCGCACCGTGGACTGGCGAATTTTCGGGGAGAGTCGGCGTTCTCGACCTGGTTGTACCAGATCGCGACGAATCTGGCGCGGAATCGCTACTGGTATTGGTGGCGGCGCAAACGCGATCACACGGTCTCCTTTGACCAGCCGGTGGGCGCCGAAAACGAGACGACGCTGGCCGAGATCATCCCCGACGAGGTGGAAACGCCCGGCGATGCCACGGTGACCCAGGAATTTGTGGGACGGATCGCCGCGGGGATGGGAAAGCTCAATCCGAAGCACCGAGAGATATTGATTTTACGTAACGTTAAAAACTTATCCTACGAAGAGATCGCCGACATCCTCGGCATCTCCGTGGGCACCGTCAAAAGCCGCATCGCGCGGGCCCGGGAAAATCTTCGCGCACAACTAGGGGAGGACTTCCAATGAAAGAATCCAAATTTATCGAGCTGCTCAACCTGTACGTCGACCAGGAGATTTCGGCGGCCGATGCCGCCGCACTGGAGACGGAAATCGCGCGCAGCCCGGAGCGACGTCGTGTGTACCAGCAATACTGCCGGATGTCGCGGGCGAGTGCGCTGCTGTTTGAACAATTCCACGCGCAGTCGGCGCCGGTTTGTCCGGGTAAGCTGGCTGAAGCCGCAAAGCAGGCCGACGAGAAGATCATCGCGTTTCCTGGTGGTGCTGTGGCCGCGCGGCGGCCTGCGGCCGGATGGTACATGGCTGCGGGATTTGCGGCGATCGCAGCCTGCGCCGGGTTTGTCCTGCTGCGTCCGGCGCCCCAGTCGGGTGCGTTCGTTGAGGTGCCCCGCGATCAGGCGCCTGCGGTCGCGAGTGCGCCGGTGGCAGCGAAACGCGTGGCGCAGGTCGCGTCGGAACGCGCCAGTGGCGGCGAGTTTCAGCCGGTCTTCGCGGTTTTTATGACTGATCGGAAGGCGTCTGCGGAGACGCCCGCGACGTTTACCGCCGATGCGGCCAGCCTCGACTGGGTGCAAGATGTGAAGCTGACTCCGCTGCGCCTGACGGCGTTGCCGGCGGTCAATGCTGCGCCTGCGCCCGTGTTGCCGGCAGATTTGCAGATCATCCAGCGCAACGCCCAGGGCGAGGTGGAGTTTACGGCCTTCCAATTCCAGCGCTGAGCGCTGGAATTTGGGACGGCGGAGAGGGCGCCGAAAGACTGCGGTCCTGAGGTCTCTGTGGTGAAATCCGGCTCCGTGCGCACCTGAGTTTGTGGGCGCAAAAAAGCCGCCGGGCGGGATGGGCCAGGCGGCTTTTGAAAACTCTCGGCGTGTCAGCTGATGAGGCTGGTGGCTTCGTCGAAGCCGAGCATGAGGTTCATGCACTGCACGGCGGCACCGGAGGCGCCTTTGCCGAGGTTGTCCAGACGGGCGACGACGACGGCTTGTTCGGCGTTGCCGAAGACGGTGAGGTCGCAGCGGTTGGTGCCGTTGCAGGCGAGGGTGCGGAAGAAACCTTCGTCGAGCTCGTTGGCGTCGTTGACGGCTGCGACACGCACGAAGCGTTCGCCGGCGTAGGCGTCGGCCAGCACGGCGGCGATCTCGGGGGCGCCAGCGGGGTGCGCGAGGAGTTTGCGTGGGAGAGGCACGCAGACAGCCATGCCGCGGTAGTAATCGGCGGCGATGGGGATGAAGACGGGCGCGACGGTGAGGCCGGAGACGGCCATCATCTCGGGAAGGTGCTTATGCGAGAGGCCGAGGGCGTAGGGGCGCGGGGCGACGCGGTGGTCGTCGGGCGACTCCTTGGCCTGGCGGGCGGCGAGCGGCGTGGGGTTGGTTGCGTAGGCCGAGATGAGTTTTTTACCGCCGCCTGAGAACCCGGTGAGGGAGGTGCAGGTGAGCGGAGTGTCGGGCGCGACGAGGCCGGCGGCGACGAGGGGGGCGACGGCGAGGTTGAAGCCCGTGGCGTGGCAGCCGGGATTGGCAACGCGTTTGGAGGCGCGGATGGCGGCGCGCTGGGCGCCTTTGCGCAGCTCGGGCAGGCCGTACACCCAAGCGGGGTCGGTGCGGTGAGCGGTGCTGGCGTCGATGAAGCGCACGGTGGGGCAATCGGCCGCGAGGGAGACGGCTTCCTTGGAGGCGGCGTCGGGCAGGCAGAGGAAGACGAGGTCGGCGCTGCAGATCATGGCGCGGCGGGCGGCCGGGTCTTTGCGTTGCGCGGGGTCGATGGCGATGACTTCGAGGTCGTGGCGACCGGCGAGGCGTTCGTTGATTTCGAGGCCGGTGGTGCCTTCGCTACCGTCGACAAAGATGCGTGGTTTAGACATGGGTGGATTTAACGGAGGCGTAGCCGCGGTTGACGGCGCTGACGACGGCCTTGATGGAGGCGAGCTCGATGTTGGTGTCGGTGCCGGCGCCGAAGTAGGTTTTGCCGCGGGCGGTTTTGATCTGGATGTAGCTGACGGCGCGGGCCTCGGCGCCTTTGCCGAGGGAGTGCTCGGAGTAGCTGGCGACGTCGAAATCGGGGACGCCGGCCTGGTTGAGGGCGCGGACGAAGGCGTCGATCGGGCCGTTGCCGGTGGCGGTGAGCTGCTTGGGCTGGCCGTCCATGACGATGCCGACGGTGCAGCGCACGGCGCTGTCGTGCTCGGTGGTCTTGAAGTGGGTGAGCGAGATGGGCGTGGTGCGCTGGAGGTACTCGCGTTGGAAGACCTCGTGGATTTCCTCGGTGCTGAGCTCGGTGCCCTTGGAGTCGGCGACGTCGTTGACGAGTTTGCCGATCTCCTTGTGCATGGCTTTCGGCAACTGGTAGCCGTACTCGTGCTCGAGAACGTACGCGACGCCGCCTTTGCCGGACTGGGAGTTGATCCGGATGATGGCCTTGTAGCTGCGGCCGACGTCGGCGGGGTCGATGGGAATGTAGAGGACATCCCACGGTTTGCCGGGCTGCTGTTTCTCCCAGGACTTCTTTATGGCGTCCTGATGGGAGCCGCTGAAGGCGGTGAAAACGAGTTCGCCGGCGTAGGGATGGCGCGGGTGGACCTCCATGCGCGTGGTGCGTTCGTACACCTCGCGGATGGCGTTGATGTCGCTGAAGTCGAGCTTCGGGTCGATGCCGTGCGTGTAGAGGTTCATGGCAACCGTGACGATGTCGAGGTTGCCGGTGCGCTCGCCGTTGCCGAAGAGGGTGCCCTCGACACGGTCTGCGCCGGCGAGCAAGCCGAGCTCGGTGGAGGCGACGCCGGTGCCGCGGTCGTTGTGCGTGTGGAGCGAGACGAGGGTGAGGTCGCGGCGCTTGAGGTGTGTGCACATCCACTCGATCTGGTCGGCGTGGACGTTGGGCGTGGCGTACTCGACCGTGGCGGGCAAGTTGAGGATGATCTTGTTGTCGGGCGTGGGCTGCCAGACGTCGGTGACGGCCTCGCAGATCTCCAAGGCGAAATCGAGCTCGGTGCTCGTGAAGCTTTCGGGCGAGTACTCCAAGCGGATGCGCGAGCCGGCGGTGACGAGCGGCTGCATCTTGTCCTTCAAGAAGCCGACGGCGTGCGTGGCGATGCCGACGATGTCGGTGCGGGAGGCGCCGAAGACGTACTCGCGCTGCTTGGGCGAGGTGGAGTTATAGAGGTGGAAGATGATGTTCCTGGCACCGGCCAACGCCTCCAACGAGCGCACGATCAAATCCTCGCGGCATTGGCAGAGAATCTGGATGGCGACGTCGTCGGGGATGCGTTTCTCCTCGATCAAGCGGCGGCAGAAATCGAACTCGATCTGGGACGCGGAGGGGAAGCCGACCTCGATCTCCTTGAAGCCGATTTTCACGAGCATCTCGAAGTACTCGAGTTTCTCCTCGACGCTCATGGGCTGGGCGAGGGCTTGGTTGCCGTCGCGCAAATCGACGCTGCACCAGTGCGGTGCGTGTTGGATGGTGCGGCCGGGCCACTGTCGGTTGGGCAACTCGACGGGAGGGAAGGCCTGATACTTGGAAATGGGAGCAGAGTGCATGGAAACGATAATAGCTAAGTTGATGGAGGAAAACTCGCCGTAAATCACGGCGAAACCTGCCTGGCCCGAAGAAGGGGAGGCAGCCTTGCGAAGATTGGACGCACGCCCGACCGCTGCGCGGTCTTGTGGATCGTGCGTCTAGCTAAGTCGCAGGGCTTGCAGCAACGAATGCATCTGTGTCGGGAATAACGGTACGAAGGGGCGCTGAGTCAAGCGGAGTTTCGTGCGCGGCCGGGAGGTGTTTCCACGCCTCGCCCGATGGGACGTCGGGCGAAGTCGCGTGTTGTGGGAGTGGCGGCGATGTGCAGTAGAGATGTCGCACGATCCAATGTCCAACGCATCCACACAGGTTCCTCCAGGGGCCCCGACGGTTGTCGGGGGTTTGTCCACGCATGCCATGAAGACAGTGGCGGTGCTGGGCTCGGGCCACTTTATTGTGGATCTGTGCCAGGGGGTGTTGCCGCTGACTTTGCCGTTTCTGCTGACGCGGTTGAGGCTGGACTACATGCAGGCGTCGTTGGTGGTTTCGACGGCGTATGTGACCTCGTCGATCACACAGCCGGCCTTTGGACTGTTGCGCTGGCCTTGGGGACGTCGTGCGACGCTGTGGCTGGGGGTGCCGCTGGCGTGTGCGGGGTTGGCGGCAATCATGGTGGCGGATTCGTATGCGGCGTTGCTGGCGGCGGTGGTGGTGAGCAGTGCGGGGACGGCGATGTTTCACCCGGAGGCGGTATCGCAGGCGCACGTGGCCGGGGGCACGCAGGGTGCCAAGAGCATGTCGTTTTTTGTGATGTGCGGGAGCATCGGGTTTACATCGGGGGCGATGATTTTTGGTCCGTTGCTGGCGGCGTACGGGCTGGGCTCGTTGGGGTGGTTGCTGGTGCCAGGACTGCTTTTCCCGTGGTTGTTGCGGATGCGGCCGGGTGGGGCTGCGGGCTCGCGTGTGCAGGTGGCCAGCCGGGTGCCGGCTGGGGTGATCGCACGGCGCATGGGTATCCCTGTGGCGGTGGCGGCGCTACGGCAGTGTGCGATGGCGGGGCTGATCGCGCTGCTGCCGCTCTATTTCACGGTGCATTTGCAGCAACCGGCGCAGGTGGGCGGGTGGATGATGTTTGCCCTCCAGTTGGGGAGTAATCTCGGCATGTTCGCCTATGGATTCATGGAGCCGCGGTTCGGGCGGGAGACTTTGCTGAGGGCGGGACTGCTGGTCTCGGTGCCGTTGCTCTTGGTGTTTCCCTACACGACGGGGATGGTGACCGCGGGCTTGTTGCTGCTGGCGGGCATCGGACTGGCGTTGCCAATGATGGCGATCGCGCTGTTGGGGCAGGTGGTGATGCCGGAGAATCGGGCACTGGCGGCGTCGTTGGTCTTGGGGCTTGGGATCGGGGTGGGCGGCATCACCAGCGGGCTGCTGGGGCGCGTGGCGGACCACTGGGGAATCGTGGTGGCGCTGCAACTGGCGGGGCTGCTCCCGCTGGGGGCGGCGGCTTTGAGCCTGCGTTTGCCGAACGGGCAGTGAGGGGGCTGCTCTTTATGCGAGTGGGTATTCGCGAAGGCGTGTGTGGACGGCTCCGGTGGGCGTGAGCTGACTGGTGTAGAGGCCGAAGCTCGTGGCGTGGAACGGTGGGCCCTCCCATGCGCGGTGGCGGCGTAACCACTCGGAGGCAAAGCCCGGTGATGCGTCGCGATGTAGGCGAGCGAGGGTGGCGTGCGGGTGGAAGGTTTTCAGGTCGGCATCGAAGCCGAGGGCGAGGAGGCGGTCGTCGACCTGCTGGCGCAGTTGGAAAAGGTGTGGATGGGCGTGGCCGACGCCTGCCCACAGGACCTGCGGCTGCCCGCGTGGGGGAAACGCTCCGACTCCTGCGAGCGGGAGGATGAAGCGGGCGACGCAGATGGTGCCGAGTGTGTGGTCGAGCTCGGCGAGGCGCGCTTCTGGAACCTCTCCGACGAAGCGAAGGGTGAGGTGGAGCTGGGTTGGTGTTGCCCAAGCGACACCGCGTGCGGCCGGAGTCTGCAACTCCGCGAGGGCGGCGCGGAGGGCGTCGGGCAGGGCGAGCGCAAGAAAGAGCCGGGGCATGGCGTGGAGGGTGCGATGACGCCGGGGCCGCGCAATGAGAATGGGACGGAATGCAGGCTTCCCTCGCCGTTGGGCTGGCGCATAGTGCAACGGCGTGAGGCTCCACTGGCTAACGACTTCGGCTAAGACGACGATCAAACACTGGCTCGATGGTGTGCTCGTGCTTTGCGGGATCGTGACGCTGGCATGCTTGGTCAGCATCGTGGGTTGGGCGTTGTCCCCGGCCGCCGGGGAATGGTTGCGGCGAATCACGCGCTGGGTGTTGGCGGTGTTCGTGGTCGAAGAGTTGGTGCGAGTCTCGATCCAGGACAATCTGGTGGCCTTTTTGCGTGCGCGCTGGCTGGAGCTGAGCCTAGCGGTCCTCGCGACAGGCGAGCTTTTCGGTCACGGCCCGTTCCTTGCGTGGATCGGAGGCCTTTTGCCGGATGTGCAGGCGCGCACGATCACGTTGTTTTACCTGGCGGGCACCCAGCTGACTGTGATTGCGCTGATCGGGCTGAGGGCGCTGCGGGGGAATCGTCTACTGGCGAGCCGCAAGTTGACGCCGGGGCAACTGTTCATGGGGAGCTTCGTGGCGTTGATCCTGGTCGGCATGCTTTTGCTGAAGACGCCGCAGGCGACGGTGCAGCCGCTGGCTTGGGTAGATGCGCTTTTTCTGAGCACGAGCGCGGTGTGTGTGACCGGGCTTTCGACCGTGGATATCACGGAGGTGTTGTCGGTGCAGGGGCGTTTTATTCTCCTGGCGTTAATCCAGGTAGGGGGCTTGGGCGTGGTGACTTTCACGTACTTTTTTGCGCATTTTATGGCGGGAGGAATGGGGATGCGCACGCAGTTGCAGCTGAAGGATTTTTTCAGCGAGGAGCGGCTGGGGCAGATCGGTACGGTGCTCGGTGTGGTCGTGAGCTCGACGCTGGCGATCGAGGCATTGGGGGCGATCGCGATCCATCATGCGTTGCAGGGAACGGGCGTGGCAGATGGCGAACTGGCGTTTTTTAGCATCTTTCATTCGGTATCCGCCTTCTGCAACGCGGGGTTTTCGACGCTGCCGGCCGGTCTGGCCGATGCACGGGTACATCTGCACGCGCCGTTTCTGGTGACGATCATGCTGCTGATCACCCTTGGCGGAATCGGGTTTCCGGTGATGAAGAATCTGGGCGAAGTGGCGGTGAACCGCCTGTCACGGACGATCCACCGGCGGCACGTGGTGCGCGTGCGGGTGACCACACACACGAAATTGGTTTTGCTCGTGAGCGGAGTGTTGCTCGCGGGAGGGACGCTATTGTTCTGGCTGCTCGAGCCGAAGCCGGTGGGGGCCGGTGAGGCTTGGCTGACTGCGCTGTTTAACTCGGTGACGGCACGCACGGCGGGGTTTAACACGGTTTCGGTCTCTTCGTTGCTGCCAGCATCCCTGGTGGCGATGATGTTTTTGATGTATGTCGGTGGCAGCCCCAGTAGCACGGCGGGCGGTGTGAAAACGACGACGGTGGGTGTGGCGATTTTGGGTCTACGGCGGTTGGTGCAGGGGCGCGCGGACATGGAGTTTGGCGGGCGCCGGATCGAGCAGACGGTCGTCACGCGTGCGCTGATCATCCTCCTATTATCGCTTATGTGGTGTACGCTCGTTGTGGGGACGCTGGCGGCGCTTTACCCGAAGTTCTCGCCGATGGACCTGGCGTTTGAGACGGTCAGCGCGCTGTCGACGGCCGGTCTCAGTTGTGGAGTCGTGCCGGAGTTGGGCACCCCGGGCAAACTGCTGTTGCTTCTCACGATGTTTGTGGGACGCGTTGGCTTGCTGACCTGCGTCATGGCCTTTGCCCGGGAGGAACGCACGCAGCCGTATCGTTTGCCGGAATCCAATCTCATCGTCGGTTAATCTTTTCCCATCATGAAAGCATGTATCATCGGTCTGGGTGTATTTGGACGGAGCCTCGCGTTGACGCTCGCAGAGCTCGGCGTGGAGGTGGTGGCGCTGGATCTCAGCGAGACCTTGGTGGCGGCGATCAAGGACGAGGTGAGCGTGGCTGCGGTGGCGGATGCCTCGAATCCGGAGGCGCTGGCGATGTTTCCGATGGCGGAGATGGATGTGGTGGTGGTGGGCATCGGACAGGATTTTGAAGCGTCGTTGCAGGCCACGGCGCATGCACAGGAGCTCGGGGCCAAGCGCGTGATCACGCGGGTGCTCTCGCCGGTGCACGAGCGGTTGTTGAAGTTGATGAAGGTGGAGCGGGCGGTGGTCCCCGAGGAGGTGGCGGCGAAGACACTCGGGAAATCGCTGGTGCTTGAGGGGGTGACAGGACTGTACGAGCTCGATGCGAAGTACTCGATCGTGGAGCTGCCGGTCCCCGAATCCCTGATCGGGGTGAAACCTCGGCAGTCGGATGTGCTGGAGAGCGAGGGGCTGCAGTTGGTCACGGTGCGTCGCCCGCTGAAGGGCTTGTTGGGTTTGTTGCCCAAGGAGGCCGGAGGGATTGTCCCTGTCGTGGGCGCGGTGCCCGAAAACTTCACGTTCGAGAAAGGCGACATCCTCGTGGTTTTCGGGAAAGAGAAGGCTGTGAAAGCGCTGTTGCAGGCCTAGGTGTTATCCAGAACAGTGTGCGGGACGCCTAGGCGTCCCGACAACCAACGAATTTTCTCATATGTCCACTTGTATCGGAATTCTCACGGGCGGCGGCGATTGCCCCGGCCTCAATGCGGTCATCCGCGCGGTCGTCAAATCTGCCACGCGCCTTGGCTGGGAAACGCTTGGCATTCGCAATGGCTACGAGGGGCTGCTCACGCCGATGGCCTGCATGAAGCTAGACCACCGCGAAATGGGCGGACTGCTCACCTCGGGCGGGACGATCCTCGGTACCACCAACCGCGGCCGGTTTGCGGCCAAGACTGGCCACGGCGAGGCGCAGGGCATCCCGCAGGAGATTCTCTCGGAGGCGAAGCGCAACTTCCACTCGATGGGGCTGCGCGCGCTGGTCTGTGTGGGTGGCGATGGTTCGCTGTCCATTGCACAACAACTCTACGACCACGGCATCCCGATTGTCGGCGTGCCCAAGACCATCGACAACGATCTCGAAGCGACCCAGAGCACGTTCGGTTTCGATTCGGCGGTGGCGTGCGCGACCGATGCGCTCGATCGCCTGCATACCACCGCGGCCAGCCACAACCGTGTGATGGTGCTCGAAGTGATGGGGCGCTATGCCGGCTGGATTGCCGCCCACGCGGGCATCGCAGGAGGCGGCGACATCCTGTTGATCCCGGAAATTCCCTACACGTATGAGGCGATCTGCAAAAAAATCGCCGAGCGCGAGGCGATGGGGCGGTTGTTCACCTTGGTCGTCGTGGCCGAGGGTGCCCACCCCAAGGGCGGCGCTTTTGTGACCCATGGCGAACAGGCTAAGGACCGCGAGGCACGTCTTGGTGGCGTGGGCGAGCAAGTGGCTGAGGAGATCGCCAAACGCACCGGCAAGGAGACGCGCACCGTTGTGCTCGGGCACCTCCAACGCGGTGGTGGCCCGACCTGTGCCGACCGGCTCCTCTGCACGCGCTTCGGCGCGGCTGCGGTCAAGTTGATCCAGGAGGAGAAATACGGGCGGATGGTGGCCCTGCGTGGCAACGACACCATTTCCGTGCCCATACCGGAGGCGATCGGGCGTTTGCGAACTGTTCCCCCCAACGGCGATATCGTCGAGACCGCGCGCATGCTCGGCGTCAGTTTTGGCGACGAAGTCTGAGTTTCAAAGCCCGGTCGTAAGGCCGGGCTTTTTTGTCGACTCATCTGGGGGGCGTATGGCCGCCGAGTGTGTTGTTGTGTGGCTAGGGTATACACCCCGGTTTATGTGGGGTGTTTTAGCTGCCTTCTAGGTAGTTAACTCGGGGCGAGCTCCGGGGCACACCCGATACCCCTATCTCCTTGGTTTACGTAGAGTGGGGCCATGAAAAACGCCCCCCGCCACATCCTAGCCCTTGTGGTTTTGCTGGTGGGGTTTGCCGTGGCGGCGCAGGCAAAATTGAATGTCGCTCCGGTCGCACCAGTCTCCCTGCGGGATGCCGTGGCCGATGCGCTTTCCCTCGCGCGCATGCACGATGGCGCGAAGGTGATGAAGATCGCCGGCGTATCGATGCTCCCTTATTTCGGCGAAGGTGCGCTGGTCGTCGTGAAACCGATTTCCGAGGCCAAGCTCCGCGCTGGGATGGTGGTGGTTTATCGTAACCGTTTTGGCGAGACGATCGCTCACAGGCTCATCGCTCGCGAAGCGGCCGGCTGGGTTGCGCAAGGCTTCAACAATGAGGCGGCCGACAGCACGCTGGTGAACGCCGAAAATTTGGTGGGTGTGGTCTATGCCACGTTCCATACGATGGCTCGCACCGCAACTGGCACACAGCTGTCTGTTTCGCCCGTGACACTCGAGGTCGCACTCGCTGCACCGGCGAAATAAGTTCACGATCGTTTTTGGCCCGACTCTGGCGTTTTCGGACTAGCCCGGCGGAGGGTTTTCTTTCACGGTGGATCCATGTTTGATCCCGTAGAGACCCTGAAGGAGTTTATCCGTCACCCTAGTATTTCGGCCGATCCACAGTCGAAGGAGGGCATGCGTGGGGCACGCGATTTTCTCGTGGGCTTGCTGAGCTCAATGGGATTCGAAGTTGAGGTAGTCCCCACTGCGTTGCACCCGATTATTCTGGCGCGCCGGGGCGGGCTCCCCGAGTGGCCGCACGTGGTCATTTATGGCCACTACGATGTACAGCCGCCCGATCCGCTAGGGTTGTGGCAGACGCCGCCTTTTGAGCCGGTTGAGAGAGCGGGCCGAATGTACGGGCGCGGTGCGGCCGACAACAAGGGGCCATTGTTGGTCCACATCACGGCCGTGGCCAATTTGCTTCAGCGGACTCCAGATTTGCCCCTGCGAATCACCTTCATGATCGAAGGCGAAGAGGAGGTCGGAAGCCCGAGCTTCCCGGCCTTTCTGGAGAAATACAGCGGAGAGTTGCGCGAGGCCGATTTCGTTTTGCTTTCGGACACTGGGATCCCGAACGAGGACCAGGTGGTCATCACATGCGGCCTTCGTGGGTTGATGCTCTGCGATGTCGAGGTGACGGGCGCGAAGTCCGACCTTCACTCGGGGCTGCACGGGGGAGTGCTGCGTAATCCGATCCAGGCGATCAGTGAATTGTGTGCCTCACTACATACGCCGGACGGGCGCGTGAACGTCCCTGGTTTTTACGACGACGTGTTGGAGGTCGAGGATTGGGAGAAGGCCGAGTTGGCAAAACTGGGCGGCGATGCCGAGCGATATCGGACATGGCTTGGCATCCCGGGGTTTCATGTGCCGCCAGGCGTCTCTCCGTTCGAAGCCACGCGCTTCTGGCCGACGCTTGAGTTCAACGGAATCGGCGGTGGATACCAGGGGGAGGGTTCGAAGACGGTGATCCCCAGCCGAGCATTTGTGAAGATCAGCTGCCGCTTGGTGCCCAATCAGAATCCAGAGCGCATTCGTGAGTTGGTGTACCGGGCAATCCATGAGCGCATGCCTAAGGATGTGAGCTACCGAATCGTGGACCAGCATCAAGGCACGCCTTACGTGGTGGTGCCGCCGGATCGTGCCAACACGCCGGCCGATCAGCCGCCGATTCTCGCCGAGGCGTTTCGCTGCGTGGACCGTGCGGTCTCGGAGGTCTTTGGCCGCGCTCCGCTCTACCTGCGCGAAGGGGGAAGTGTGCCGATCATCGCCGATATCAAGCGAGTGCTCGGGCTCGATTCTGTCATGCTCGGCCTGTTCCTGCCCGAGGATAATCTTCACGCCCCCAACGAGAGCTTCAAGTTGAGCGTGATGGCCAAGGGTATTGCCGTTTCGGAGAGGACGCTCCTCGCACTGGCTCGCCGCTGATCGCGGGGCGGATGTTCGTTTTGCCCGACCGGCATTCCTTGTGCCCTGATTGTCGGAATGTGTCCCGAATGTGGAGACACTAAAAAACCCCGGACTGATCCGGGGTTTTGTTTTTTGAAATATTAAGGGCTTATTTCTTGAGGATGACGACCTCAGCGCGGCGGTCTTTGCTCATCTGCTCTTCCGTACCGCTCTTCGTCGCTTCGAGGCTGCCCTTCGAGTTGCTTTCGAGCTTGGTGGTGGCGACTCCGAGGCTGAGGAGGAACTTCTTGGCGGCGTTCGCACGGCGATCGCCGAGGCTCAAGTTGTACTCCGCGGTGCCGCGCCAGTCGCAATAGCCTTCGAGGAGGAGGCGATGCTCGGGGTGCGCTTTCAGATATTCGGCCGCCGCTTCGAGCTTGGCGCGTTCGCTTTGCTTGATGCCGGACTTGTCGTAGTCGAAGTAAACCGGCTGCAGGAGGCCGCGGATCGTGAATTCGTCTTCGATGACACCTTCGGGGCGTTGCTCCAAGCCGGAGTTGGCGTCCGCGACTGTGTTTACGTCGAGAGGATTAATCGAGCCGCCGCCATTGGGCCCCATCATTGTCTGATCGGGGGATGGGCGCTTCGGCTTTTTAGAGCAACCGGTCAGTGCGATCGCGGTAGCGAGGAATGCGAGTGTGAAGATCTTCGCGACAATTTTCATGAGAAAAATGGATGTGGAATGGCGGAGTTATTGAGAAAGAGCTTTTGAGCAGCAAGGAGATTTCAAGCGATGCACACGAACGCTTGCTTTTACACTTGCGCAATGGTTTTGGGCTCACAGGAAATCAGCTCAGGTGCCTGGGTTGGACTAGCCCGATCTCGATCGCGTATCGAGTGAGACTGGCGACGTCGTGAAGATTGAGTTTTCGCATCAGATTTGTCCGATGGTTATCCACCGTTTTCACGCTGATGTTTAGTTTCACGGCGATCTCCTTGGTGCTGTTGCTCTCGGCGACGAGCTGAAGGACTTCGCGTTCGCGATCCGTGAGAAAATCCGAGGAGGCAGTGCTCACGCTGGGGTTGGCGACGACGCTGCGCAGTAGTGCGGCCACTGCCGGGCCAAAATAGGTGCCGCCGTTGGCGACCGTTTCGAGGCCTTTTTTGAACTCCATGAGGCCGGCGGTTTTTTCGACGAAGCCGTGGGCTCCGGCTTCCAGCATTTCCCGGATGAGGACTGGGTTTTCATGGCCGGAAAAAACGAGGACGCGGAGTCCTTTCAGCTGTTTATTGATGCGGCGGAGAATATCGACGCCGCTCAGGCCCGGAAGTCTGGCATCGAGGATGATGACATCGGGTTTCAACTCCAGGCAGAGGGCGACGGCTTGGTGCCCCTCGCCGGCCTCACCGACGATTTTATAGTCGGGAGACATCCGTATGATTTCGCTCTGCATTTCCCGGATGGCGGTTTGATCTTCAATGAGGATGACGCGCTTCATGCGTGGATGGGGTAAGATGTCAGTGGTTATAAAGATAAACCCAGCAACCTTTGGGAATCGGGCTTTTGGCGGATTTCTTGAATGTAGAATGCGTGTTTTGTGTCGATGCGCAAAAAGATGAAACAGTTGGTCCCTTGTCGGCTTGCATTGAGTATGGCGCTGCGAGGTGCAGTTGGAGTGTTAGGTGGTGTGTCGGTCGGATGTACGACGGACGGGGTTGGGACTGATGCGGCGCCGTCTCATCCGATGACGCCGTCGGCCAATGTAAAAAAGGTTCAGGCGTGGAAGGATGCCGAAATGATTGCCGGCCGGGATCAGGGACGCGCGGCGCTGGTTGGTGGTGGGGACTCTATGAAACCGGTTTATGGCGACAACACGATGTTGGTCGTGGCACCCATTGCCTTTGTCGATTTGCAGGAGGGGATGACGGTGGTCTATACAAACCGCCATGGACGCCGCGTGGCCCACCAGCTTTTGTCGCTGACTCGGCGAGGATGGCGGGTCCAGGGGCTGAATAATCAGGCGGAGGACGCGGAGCTGGTGACCCCCGAAAACCTTATAGGCGTCGTTTACGCGAGTCTGGCGACGGAGGAGCCGTAGCGGTTGGCCAATTCTAGGCGCTGCTCAGCCGTGCTTGTGGTAGATGCGCTGCAGCTGCGACGGTGGTGGTTTGGCTGCGGTGGGGCGCGGGCCTGCCCCGAGGCTGTACCTGAATAGAAGCTGCTCGTTTTCCCGGTCCAAGTGCAGAATCTGCATGATGCGGGCGCGGGCTTTTTCGACTGCTTCCGGGTCTGGTCTGTTTACCGGATTGGTATCGGCGCTGGCCGCTTTCAGCTCGCTGAGAGTTTGATCCAGTCGCGCGAGGAGGCCTTTTTTTCGCTCCATGAACGAGCTGTCGGGCACGCGTTGATTCTGTTTTAGGAATCGATTCTCCTCGAGTGCGAGTTGATGAATTTCGTCACAGACTTGCTGATGTTGGGTGAGGATTTCGGACTGGGTCATGGCGTGGGGGCGGGCGAGGCTGGCAACTGTGGTGCAACGGGGGGCGCCACGGGAAGCAGTAAGTGGAGGCGTTGCTCGCTGTTGTTTTGCCACGAGATTTGCTCAATTCGCCAGGTGGCCATCCGCTGGAGGTCGATGAGCTCACTGCGGGTGGCCGGATCGCCCTTGGCTGACTGCAAGCTGTCGAGAATCATCTGATAGTTGGCTATGGCCATCGGGATGTGGCCTTGTCGCTCCAGGCAGATCCCCATTTGGTACAGGATGGGGAGTTTCCATGTGTCTTCAGTCGAGAGCTCCGAGAGCGTTGTATAAATCGTGAGCGCGCTGGCATAGTCGCCCTGATCGAAGAATTCGTTGGCGATTTGATTGCCTGTTTTCCTTTGCCAGTAGGCCCAGCGTCGCGGGTCTTTTTGGGTGCGGATTTTCTCGGTGCGAAGGAGGTTTAAGGCCTCGTTAAGGGCGTCTTGGGCACGCTGGAGTCGTCGATAGGAGATGGCCAGTAGATAGCGGGCCTCCGGGACGTTGTCATCGTCTGGGTATTGCTCCATGTAGGCTTGGAGCGTGGCGGAGGCTTTCTGGAAATCCTCCGCAAGGAAGAGTGCATAGGCGGATTTGAAATGAGCGCGGGCACGGTCGACTGTCGCAAGATCAAGGAGTCGGAGTCGCGTATAGAAGCGGCTGGCTTCCTCATAGTTACCTGCCTGAAAGTGGGTTTCCGCTATTTCGAATTGGGCGGTTTTTGCAAGTTGCCGGTAGCGTGAGGCGCCATCCTCGGGGAGTTTCAATGTGGAGTTAATGACGTTATAGAACCGGCTAATCGCAGTTTTATATGCGCCGAGTGCTCGTTGTATGCGACCGAGGTCAAGATATATGTCAGGAGTATCTTCCGCCAGTGGGTATTCCTTGAGTATCTTTTCGTAAACAGCGGTTGCTTTAGTGAGGTCGCCTTTTTTGCGAAGCATCCGGGCATACTCAAGGAGGGTTGACCGTTGTTGGTCCTTGGTCAGAGGCAGGTCGAAAAGCTGTTGGTAGGCGATGTTTGCTGACTCAAAATCACCGGCGGCGGTTTTTTGAAGCGCCACGCGTATGAGGCTGGCGATTTCCTCCTGTTTCGGGGTCAGGGTAGGTGCATTTTTTCCCTCTTTGGGCGTCTCTTGCTGAGCATGGGCCGTGATTGGGACGAGAGTGACCTCCGTAATTTCTTTTATGGTTGTGGGATGAGACTCCTTCTTGGCTGGCTGCTGGGGCGTGTCTTCAGCCTTGGGAAGGCCTTGAAGCAGTTCCAAATTTACACCGCGAAGGGGATGGGCCTCCGGTTGTTCGCTAGCTGTAGCGATGCGTTGGCCATCGTGTGGTTCGCTTGGAGTCTCTGCGTTGGGCGAGCCCACAATCGGATGTTCCGCGGGAGGTTCTGTGCGTGCATCGGCGTCGGTTTGTGCCGCCGCGATGCCGTTGCCTACGTATAGCGGAACGAGTATCAATCCCGCTACGAGTGTCTGTCGGCCTAGCGTCATTGTTGTTGGTAAGTTGCCGAGCTCGGTGGCAGGCTTGGCCCGCTGGGCTGCGGCGGAATGGGCACGCCGACTCGCACTCGGTTACGCGGAAACTGAAAGTAGGGGATGACATCCTCGGGGCGGACTTCCCGCCGAAGGTCATCAGGGATGATCGGGGCCGGCTCGTCGGCTTGCAGCTGGGCACGGTGAGTCTGCACAGGCTCTGCGGGGAGCCCGTCGGCTAGCGGGAGGTTTGTTGCTACCGGCGTAGGATGTTGGGTAGGGGGCTGCGTGACCATGTCCTCAATGAGGGCAGGCCCGGCTGGAGTCGGCTCCAACTCATAGGGAGGCGGGGCCGGCGCGTCTTGGAATCGGAGTGGTGGCGGGCCTACGATGGCCAAGTAGGAGGTTGGCCGTGGCTGTTTGGTGGGGGGCAAGGTTTGCACAGGCCGGTGCCCCTCGTTGTGGCCTTGAGAGAAACCGGTGGATCCCGCCTCTGTTGTGAGGGCGGGCAGGAGCACCAAGGAAAAGCACCTGATCAGCTCAGAGGCCCCTCTGCGAATTGAGTGGATGCGAAAAGTCATAGCAAAGGAAACAATCCATGTTTGGGTGGATTGGCCTTGAGTCGTCCACGGATGCTATCGGTTCGCATGACGTTTTTCTGAACCGAAAAATGCAGTGATATGCGGTGCACTGGTCTAGGCTTTTAGATTGCCGCCAGGGGGCGGCGGACGGTTGCCAAAAAAACGAAAACCCCGCCCGGGCTAGGGGCGGGGTTGCATCGCAGGGTCCAGATTACGCGAGATTCGCAGATCCGCTGAAATCTGGAAAGGCGTTATGCAGCACCTGCCGGGGCGGTGGCTCCTCCTTTGGAGAGGCTGGCTTTGGCATCGTCCAGCGAGGTGTAGAAGGTCCAATTCCGCGTATCTTCAAAGCTCTTGCACTCAGCGGAGACGGCATCATTGCCGACAAGAGCAAATTGGATTGCGAGCTCCCGGCATGTTTGCATCGTGGTGAGAAGAAGTTTTATCACATTCATGTTAAGTGACTTAACTTCCTTTAGGTCGATGATTGTCTTCGCGATGCCACTGTCCACGGCTTCGGCGACCTTCGGCTTAAGATAGTTGGTCACTTCGTTGACCACGATCGCGGTGCAGTTTTCCGGGAGCTTCATCATGAGGAAGTCGCCTTGGGTGTCGAAGTAGCGCTTCGATGTATCCAAGTTCATTGCCTTGGCGATCTTGGACTCGAGCTCAGGGATATCGATCGGCTTGGTGATGATCGCAGAGAATCCGACCTGCTGGGCGTTTTGCTGCACGTTGACCTCGGTCTTTACGACCAATCCAAAGATTGGCGTATATTTCGTCTTCACGCTGGCGCGAATCAGTCGGAACAGGGTGAAGCCGGCTTCTTCCGGAAGCGAGAGGGACAACATGATGAGGTCGGGTGTGTTCTTGCTGCAGAAATCGATCGCTTCACCGGTGCTGCTCATACCATGGATCTTCCAAGGTGTGTGTTTCAGGCCTTCCTGGATCTGCTGGACAATCGTGGGCTTATCTTCGACGACCAGAATCGTGCACGGATCCAAGATGGACTTGGTTTTAACCGGACCCTCCGCGATGGGCTTGAGGTCGATGATGCGTCCGACCTTCTCAATGAGGAGGTCTTCTTTGAAAGGCTTTACGATATAATCGCGCACGCCGATCTTTGCGATTTTGAGCACATTATCGCGGCCACCTTCGGCGGTGAGCATGATAATGGGGATGGCTTTGAGCTCAGGGTCGGATTTGATTTTGGTGAGCATCTCGACGCCGTCCATCACGGGCATCGTGATGTCGAGGAGGATGAGGTCCGGGCGTTCTTTACCAGCCACGGCGAGGCCTTCGACGCCATTACCGGCCTCCAAGATCTCGCAATCGTAGGACTTAAAGGCTTTTTTGACGATGATCCGGACAGTTTTCGAATCGTCGACAGTGAGTACTTTGTAACGCATGTCAGAAGAGAGGGTGAGGTTGCTCAGTCGCTGTTCTTCATCAGAAGGTCGGTGATGAGACGGTGACCTGAGACGTCGAACATGTAGGTTCGTCGGGTCGCGCCGCTGACGGGCTCAATCGAAAAATTACTTCCGCGAAGGATCGAGGGGATGGTGAGCTTACAGGGGAAGCCTTGGTCGCAGAGTTGGTTTTTAAACCCACCGACCGTCATGTTGGTGAGTTCGCCGATGGCATCGTTGACGACCTCATCCCCCCCTTCTTCGACTTCGGCGAGGGACATGCCGAGCATGTTACTGGCGACAAATTTCGCGAAATCGGCGTTGAGGTAAAGGTAGATGAGCCCGCTGATGTCTCCGATAAAGCCGACGGTGCTGACGACCTGAAGCCCACTGTTGTCATGTTCGACTGGATGCTTCCAAGGCTGGCCGTTTGAATCGGTGGCTCCCGTTCCATGAACGAGGGTGGCGTTTTTACCGAGCATGGTGCGGAATACATCCTGCACGGCTCGATTCATGGTGTCTTGAAATATGTTTTCGCCGATAGAATCGATGGAGGGCATGATAAGGATAGGGCTCGCGATGGCTGAGTGTTTCTATCGGCGCGTTTCTGGTGGGGTTTATGGGTTTTTTAGGAAATCTGATAAAATCCCAATACTTTCTAAGTGCCTTTTGGAAGGCTGCTAGTGCCTTTTCTTACATGCGTGGTGCACACGCATGGCGGGGAATGTGCTTTCCCCAGGAGTCAGTCTGCGGTGTCGAGGCTGGAGCCATTGAGAAGGCCCGCTTCCCTGTACTCCTGTAGTTTATTGCGCAGCGTTCGAATGGAAATTTTCAGAAGCTCTGCGGCTTTGGTCCGGTTGCCGCCTGTTGACTCAAGCGCGGCCAGAATCGCTCGGCGCTCGAGCTCATCGAGTGGGATGACGTCAACAGATGCCGGGGTGGCAGCCACGGCGGGCTCGTTTGATGGCAGCTCGGTTACAGCACTTGGATCAAGGGTCTCTTGTGGTGGCGCGATTGTCACGGGAGCGACCGGTGATGGAGTCGGAATCGGGGTCGGGGGCGGGACCATCACTCCACTTGCGGGACTGGTGGGTTGTTGCGCTACCGGTGTGGTTTCGGGGGCGCTGCCCATCGAGGACCGAGTGATGGTGGGCAAGCCTAGCGCCGCTGGAGATACCGGGCGGCCTGTCTCGGCGAGAATGACTGCACGCTCGATGGTGTTTTGAAGTTCACGGACATTGCCGGGCCAGCGGTAGCCCATCATCGTTTGCAGCGCGGCATCGCTAAAGCCCGGTGTTTTGAGCCCGTGCTTGCGCGAAAAACGTTGCAGGAAAACGTTTGCAAGCAGGGGGATGTCGTCTGGGCGCTCGCGGAGTGGGGGGAGGTGGACCGGGAAGACGTTGAGCCGGTAGTAGAGGTCTTGGCGGAACTCGCCTTTCTCGACAAATTGGAGGAGGTCGCGGTTGGACGTGGCGAGGATGCGGACGTTGACCTTGATTGTTTTGGTGCCGCCGACGCGTTCGAACTCCCGCTCTTGGAGTACGCGCAGCAGCTTAGCCTGCAGATTAGGTGGGATTTCGCTGACTTCGTCGAGGAGGAGGGTGCCTCGATTGGCGAGCTCGAAGCGGCCTTCGCGGCGTTCGGTGGCTCCGGTGAACGCGCCCCGCTCATGGCCGAATAGCTCGCTGGCGATGAGGTTTTCGGAAAGGGCCGCGCAGTTGACTTTGATGTACGGTTCGGTGCGCCGTTGTGACCGGCGGTAGAGTTCGCGTGCGACCATTTCCTTGCCGGTGCCGTTTTCGCCGGTGATTAGGACCGTGGCATCCGTCGGGGCGACGCGTTCGATCAACTGGTGCAGCTGTTGCATCGCCGGGCTGCGTCCCAGAAATTCGCCCTCATCGTTGGCGCCGCTTTCCGCAAAGTAGCGGTTGACTTTGACGAGTTGGCGGTAGCTCTCGGCTTTTTTGAGTATGATCTCTATCTGGCCTGGGGAGAAAGGCTTGATCAGGTAGTCAAAGGCGCCTGCCCGCATGCACGAGACGGCGCTTTCGATGGAACCGTGGCCGGTCATGATCACGACGAGAGGTTCGCCGGCAAAGGTACGCGCTCTTTCGAGAAATTGCTGTCCGTCCCCATCAGGCAGGCGCACATCGACCATCATCAGGTCAAAGGTCTCTCGTGCGCAGAGGGCTTCGGCTTGTGCCAGCGAACTGGCCAGAGTGACCGTGAGTCGTTTGCGCTGCAACAGCTCCCCCAAGACTTTTTGGATCATGGGCTCATCGTCGAGTACGAGGATGCGTTCGAGCGACATGGGGTGGTGAGGCGGAGGTGGGGAATGGATGTACGGCTCGTTGGCGAGGAGCAAAACAAAAGATGCCTGCTGCGAAAACGTATCCGGTTTTCCGGTTTAAGAACCTGCTGGGTGTGACGAAAACCCCGGGTGATGGTCCGCGCACAAAGCCCACGTCTGCTGTCATTCCTCAACCTGGTCGAAACGACGATCCAGAACGAGGAGCCTGATGTCGTTTGTAAGTCGCGCACAGTGAACTATCACAAGGGCGTGGCGTGTCTGGTCTTGTCCGATGGCAACACGATCCACTTGCAGTGCTTTCATCTCGCCGACGGGAAGATTTGTCTGAAGGCAAGCGTACTCTGGCAGATCGGAGGCGTGCCGGGTGAGTATTCGATCTACCCGACCGATAACTTTGATTGGCTCACGGCAGCCTACAATGTGATGAACGTTTGGAAGGCGGGGCCCATCGCCGCTGCTGCGGCCGCCTCGAGTTGATTTGAGCCGCGGGGGCTTGATCGATCCGACCCCAGGTGTGCATGCTCCGGGTTCGGTGGTTCGCACGGAGCGCTTGCCCTCGTCGAGTGCGTCGCTGAAGGTGCGCGCCCTGCTCGTCGTCAGACGACATATTTTCCGATGACCATTGCCCGTGATCCGATTTGGGATTCGTCCCGCTGGTTGCCGCTCTCCCGCGACGAGCTGGAGGCCCGTGGCTGGGATGAGGTCGATGTGATTCTTGTCTCGGGTGACGCGTACGTGGATCATCCTTCGTTTGGCACGGCGGTGATTGGTCGGATGATCGAGCGCGAAGGCTTCCGCGTCGCCATCCTTTCGCAGCCAAACTGGCGCGACGATCTGCGCGACTTCAAGAAACTGGGCCGCCCGCGGTTGTTTTTTGGCGTCACGGCCGGCTGCATGGATTCGATGATCAACCGCTACACGGCGGGTCGGCGGCTGCGCTCCGACGATGCGTACACCCCCGGTGGCGTGGCGGGTTTTCGCCCCGACTACGCGGTGACGGTCTACACTCAGATCCTGAAAAAACTGTACCCGGACGTGCCCGTGCTCATCGGAGGTATCGAGGCCAGTTTGCGTCGCGTGTCGCACTACGACTACTGGTCCGACACGATCAAGCCGAGCGTGCTGGTCGAGAGTGGGGCTGATCTTCTCGTCTACGGCATGGGGGAACTGCCGCTCGCGGAGATTCTCCACCTCTTGCAGCGAGGAGTGCCGTTTTCCTCTCTCAAAACGATTGCCCAGACGGCGCTGCTCATCCCGTCCGCGGCGCCCCTGCCGAAAAACAAAAACTGGGAGGATCACACGTTGCACAGCCACGAGGAGTGCCTGCGCGACCGGAGCCTCTACGCCGTCAATTTCAAGCAGATCGAGACCGAGTCGAACCGCGTGCACGCGCGCCGCTTGTTGCAGCCTGTGGGCGACCGCTTGCTCGTGGTCAACCCGCCCTATCCGACGATGTCGGAGGCGCAGATCGATGCCAGTTTCGACCTGCCGTACACCCGCCTGCCGCATCCACGCTACCGCAAGCGGGGCGACATCCCGGCCTACGAGATGATCAAACATTCGATCAACCTGCACCGTGGCTGCTTTGGCGGATGCAGCTTCTGTACGATCTCCGCGCACCAGGGGAAGTTTGTCGCGAGTCGCAGCCGCGAGAGCGTGTTGCGCGAGGTCGAGAGGGTGAAGGCGATGCCGGATTTCCATGGTACGATCACCGACCTCGGTGGCCCTTCGGCCAACATGTATCGGTTGAAAGGGCGCGAGCAGCGGCTGTGCGACGCGTGCATCCGGCCGAGCTGCCTTTGGCCTCAGGTGTGCGGCAACCTCGACACGGACCACACTGCTTTGATCGAGCTTTACCGGGCGGTGCGCGCGATGCCCGGCATCAAGCACGCCTTTGTCACGAGCGGCCTCCGCTATGATCTTTTCCTCAATTCGAAGGACAAAAATCCCGCGGTCGTGGCAAGCCACTCGGCTTACATGGACGAGCTGATCGCGCATCATGTTTCGGGACGGCTGAAGGTAGCGCCCGAGCACACCTCGGATACGGTGCTCAAGGTGATGCGGAAGCCCTCGTTTTCGCTCTTCCGATTTTTTCAGGAGAAATTTGAGGAGGCGAAACGACGGCTGGGAAAGCCCGAGCTGCAACTGGTCCCATATTTCATCAGTTCGCACCCCGGCTCGAAGCCTGAAGACATGGCCGATCTGGCCGTGCAGACCAAGCAGCTGGGTTTCAAACTCGAGCAGGTGCAGGATTTCACGCCGACGCCGATGACGGTCTCGACGGAGATCTACGCGACCGGGCTGCACCCGTACACGGGTGAGCCGACGTATGTCGCGCGCTCGAAGGAGGAGAAGGAGGCGCAGCGCAGCTTTTTCTTCTGGTATAAGCCCGAGCTGCGTGGGGCGATCCGCACTGCGTTGCAGCGGCTGGGGCTCTCGGCGCTCGCTCCGCAGCTGCTCGGCGACAAGCCCGTGAAGACGGCTGGCCGCGCGAATGGCACCCCGTCGCCGACGGCGCGCGGGCACCGGCGGCGTTAGCCAAGGGGAAGTTAACCTTGGACGGTGGCGGGCTGGTAGGCCTGCCGAAGGGCTTCGGCGACGTTGGGCGGCACGAAGTGAGAGACGTCGCCGCCATATTTGGCCACCTGTTTGACGAGCGTGGAGCTCGTGTAGCTGTACTCTTCGCGAGGCATGACGAAGAACGTTTCGATCTCGTCGTTGAGGTGACGGTTCATCAGGGCCATGTTGAACTCGAACTCAAAGTCGGAGATGGCGCGCAGGCCGCGGATGATGGCGGAGGCGCCACGCTGCTTGGCGAACTCGACGAGCAGGATGTTGAAGGTCGCGGCCTCGACGTTGGGGAATCGCGCGATGTTGGGCTTGAGCAGGGCGAGCCTGTCTGCGGCGCTGAAGTGCGGGCCTTTGCCGGCGTTGTCCGAGATCGCGACCGTGACATGGTCGAAGAGCTTGGCTGCGCGCTCGAGCACATCAAGGTGCCCGTAGGTCAATGGATCGAAGGTCCCCGGATAGATGCAGTGTCGCATGCAGTAAGGAGTGAAGGGCGGGATCGAAACGGGTTTGATGGACGGTGGCGATGGGTTTTTTCGCGCTGGACTAGCTCAGGGGTTGCATTTCTCCATTCGGCCCGGTTGGTTCCGGCAGGCCTCCCCGCATGAACCTGCCGAATATTTTAACCCTATCGCGTGTGCCCGCGATGTTTGCGATCGTCGCGCTGATGTATCCGCGATGGACGGGGGCGGCGTCGATTGCATTCTGGCTCTTCATCGCTGGCGCAGTGAGCGATTGGCTCGATGGTTATCTCGCCAGAAAGCAGGGGATTGTGTCCGATTTTGGAAAGCTGATGGATGCGCTGACCGACAAGATCATGGTGATTGGCATCATGGTGGCGCTGGTGGACCGCAACTACGTGCCGATCGCGCTGGTGTTGGTGACGCTTTGCCGTGAGTTTATGGTCTCCGGATTGCGGATGCTCGCGGCGGCCAAGGGGGTGGTGGTGCCGGCCGATCGCGGAGGCAAGACCAAGACGCTCACCCAGTTGATCTCGATCGGTTTTCTCCTCGGCTCCACGATGGCCCGGCAGGATTGGGCGGTCTGGCTGCCGTGGCGGCATTGGGATACTTTTGCCGACGTCGTTTACTCGATCGGCTGGGTCGGGTTTGCGCTGAGCACGTTGCTCGCCGTGTGGTCGGGTTACCGTTATTTCATGAAACAACGGGACCTGTGGTCGGATTGCTGAGATGAGGCTGTCGCAACCAATCTGGCCTCGGTTTTTGCCGACGCGGATCGTGCTGGGCGCGGCGACGCTCGGACCGCTCGGGCGGCGGCTGCCCGCGCCGGGTACATGGGGATCTCTTGCAGGTCTCATGTACTTCACCGTGTTTTTTTATCCGATGGGGACGCTGGGCACGATCCTGTGGTCGCTGCCGGCGCTGTACTTTGCGGTCGCGTTTTGCGGTGAGGCGGAATTTCGGATGGCCCGGCGCGATCCCGGCGAGGTGATTCTCGATGAATTTGTCGTGATGCCACTCTGCTTCCTGGGCTGGCGTGCGCTACTTCCGCTGGCGCCGGCGTGGGCGATTTTTTTGGCGGGGTTTGGCCTATTCCGCCTCTACGACATCACCAAGCCTTTTGGCATTAAAAAGCTGCAAGACTGGCCTGCCGGTTGGGGCGTCGTGGTCGACGATCTGGCGGCCGCATTGGCGACCTGCGCGACCCTGCATGGGATCGGCGCGGCCTGGCACTACTGGCGCTGAGGCGGGTGGGCGAGTGCCTGCTTTAGCCGCGCGACGTTTTCGTCCCAGTCGAAGAGTTTTTCGAGATGGTTTCCCGCGGCGTGCTCGGCGTGTCCGCTGGCCTCAAGTTGAAGCATTTTCTCGGCGATGTCTTCGGTTGAAAATGGATCGAAATAGCTCGCGAGGTCTCCGCCGACTTCGGGCAGGCTGGCAATCCGGCTGCAGGCGACAGGCACTCCGAGGTGCAACGCTTCCAGGACAGGGATGCCGAAGCCTTCGTACAGCGAAGGGAAGATCAATGCACCCGCGTGGGCGAAGAGGCTGCCATAGGCGGTGTCATCGAGAAACCCGCGCCAGTGGACTCCATGGGGAAGCATCGTGGACTCGGGCAGCCCTTCGATTTCGCCGCCGACCTTTGAGCCGGTCAGTACGAGGTCCCACGGTTGCCTACTGCGGGCGCGATAGAGTCGGTAGGCTTCGAGCAGGCGTGCGTGGTTTTTGTGTTTCCACGTGTTGGCGGGATAGAGGAAGTACGGGGTGATGGCCTGCTTGATCCGTGGCGCATGGTCGCGAGGCAGCCGGTGCTGGACGGCGTTGTAGAGCACGAAACACTGGTGTGCTTCGATGCCATAGTGGTGCCGCAGCGTCTCCTGCACGAAACGGCTGTTGCACTGGATCGACTCGGCGGCGGCGAGGTGCTCGACGAGGCGGCACTCGCGGGCGAGGACTTCTTCGCGCGGCAGGCAGTCGGGGCGGTCTCGATGCAGGAGGTCGACGACGAGTCCGACCATCGGCAGATCGGCGCGACGCAGGGCGCTCTGGCCGAGTGGTGCGTACAGCACGTCAAAATTGGCCAGCCAGCCGTTGTTTGCGGATGCGTAGTGGTCGGCGGTGAGCTCCAGAATCGGGCAGCGTGGCAACCGGGGGCCAAGCTCGGCGCGCAGCTCGGGCTGAATGACGCAGGTCAGAGCGATGGCTGGATCGGTCGCGAGCGTTTTGAGTAGCTCGTAAACGAGCACTTTGATGCCTCCGTGTGCGCCGCCGGGGCGCAGCTGCCAGAGGTCCACGAGGACGCGTTTGCGGGGGGCGCTGCGGGGCGATTCAGCCACGGTAGCTTGGGGCTCGGCGAAGAGCCAGACGATCAGGTGGAGTTGATCGGAGGTCGGCTGGGTGGGCTCTGGGATTGTGAGGAGCCACTGCGGGTCTGGCCCGGTGCTGCGCAGACCGCATGGTCTGTCGGCGATCGCCTCACTGGTGCCCGCGGGAGTGCAACATTGGCGGAGCGTTTCGCCTCGGGCCTGCCAGAGTAGTTGACCGGTGAAGGCATCGCGTAGAGCGACGCCGGCCAGGCGCATCGTCTTCAACTCGTGCCAAGGGTCGAGCCGCACGGGTTGACCGAAGCCCAGGTAATCACGGCGGAGGGGAATTTCGAGGCGCGCCCATCGATGAGTCGGGTGTAGGAGCCGGATCGAGGCCGTTTCCGAGTAGCCGGTCGGCGAGGGAAAGTAAGTCTGGAGCGTCGCGAACTGGTCGATCGGGGTCTGCTGGGGGGCTGCGGATTGAGCGAGGTTGGGCGTGGTCCAGCCGGCCAGTGAGCGGGCTTGGGGGCCGCGGAGCTCGGCGAAGCGGCGCGCGTTGGCGTCTTCGCTGATATGCCGTCCGGGCGAGGAGGTGATGTAGTGCCAGATGTGGCTGCGTGTGGCAACGAGGATATCCCGGCTTTTCTCACGAGCGCGCAGGCAGAGGTCAGTGTCTTCGTAGCCGTTGACGTAGGCGGGGTCGAAGCCGCCCAGTTCGAGAAAGAAGGTTCGACGCACGCCCATGCAGGCTGCGGTGATCGCGGGGACGGGCATCCAGCGAAGGCGGTGCAGTGAGCCGAGTGGGGGGCGGAAGTGGGAGGGTTGGCCGTCGGCGTCGAAAAACACGCCGGCATGGTCGAGCTGCCGGGTGGAGACCGAGAGTTGGAGGTTGCCGACGATTCCGACGTCGGGGCGCTCTGCAAAGGCGGCCAGGATTTCGTCGAGCCAGCCATCGCAGGGCACCGTGTCGTTGTTGAGAAGGATCAGGATTTCGCCTTTGGCCTGGGCGGCGAGGTGGTTGTTGCCCGCTGCGTAGCCTGGATTCTTCTCGAAGAGGTGGATGCGGGCGATGTCGGCATAGCACTGGAGCAGGGCGCGGGTGCCGTCGGTGCTGCCGGAGTCGCCGAAGATAAGTTCGACGTGGGGCATGCGAGGGAGTTGGCGGCGCCAGTACTCCAGGTACTGCCGGCTGAGCTCCCTGCGGTTATAAAACAGGCTGATGACCGAGACGTTCAAGAGCGGTGGACCATAATTTTCCTCTCACGGCTGTCACGACCTAACGGAGGCGGCGCCGGCTTGCGCAAAGGCGGATTCACCCCGGCGAGTGGCCGGGGTGCGTGTATTGGTGTGTTGGATGGCTTGTTTCACGTGGCCGGCTGGCTCCGGTTCATCCCTTGGGGTGCCGATCCATGGCGCGTGCGACTTGATCGCACTGTCCTGCTGCAACTCGAAATAAGCGCACCCTCAACGCAACCCGATCAACTCGTCTCCCATGAATATCGCCGGTCTGAACTCCTCGACCACCTCACAGATTTACGACGCCACTCAAGCGTCTTCCCAAACCTCTTCGGAGAACGACATCGCGACTCTGCTCGAGAAGCTCTCGAGCGCATTGGAGTCGGGCGATGAGGATTCGGCCGCCTCGTTGTGGAGCGAGTTGGACACCGCGTTTCAGAAGCCGGGGGCCAAGTCCGCTGGTGCAGCCGGCACCGACGATGCGAACCCGATGAAGCAGGCGATGGCCGCGCTGAAGGAAGCCATCGAATCGGGCGACACCGAGTCGGCTTCGAAGGCGCTGAGTGGAATCGAGGAGGCGCTGAGTCGCAAAGGTCCGCCGCCACCGTCGTCCGGTGCGCCGTCTGGCAGCGAGATGAGCGAGGTGTTGGCCTCGCTTTCCGATGCGCTGAGCTCGGGAGACACTGAGGCGGCGTCGAGCTATTGGACCGAACTCGAATCAATGTTGGAGGGGCAGGCGGACTCGGCGGCGAGTGAGTCGACGGAAGCGTCGAATCCGCTCAAGGAGGCCATGGCCCAGTTGCAAAGCTACATCGAGGCCGGCGATACGGCGTCGGCGCAGCAGGTGTTTCAGAGCATCCAGCAGGCGTTGAACCGAGACGAGGATCAGCCTTCCCTGGGCACCCAGATCCACTCGTACGCCTGAGTGTGCCGGGGCCTCGCGCGCCAAGGGGGCAAATGAAAGGCGGCCGGGCAAAAATGCCTGGCCGCCTTATTTTTTCGAGAGGCTCGCTGGTGGGCTTATCGAAAGGGCGAAAGTGCTCTGCCGCGGGGGGGGGCTTACCAGCCGTAGGAGGCTTTCAGTGTATTGTACTGGGCTGCGGTCAGGTCTGTGAAGGAGACCCGGCGGAAGTTCATGACCTTGGGTGTGCCGGGCGGGTAGATGCCGTCGCGGAACAGTGAGTTGAACCCCCAGCAGCGTTTCGGGGGAGAGTAGTAGCCGGTGCTCCAAGGTTCGGAGGCGATGCGGCTTTCAAAGAGGCAGACGAGGGCGCCGCGGATCCATACCTGTTTGCTATCCCAGTTTTCGAGGAATCGGGGGAAGTTGTGAACGCCGCCCGAGCTTTTGTTGCTGTCGGCTTTATCCGTGGGGGTGTTGCCCATGAGCAGGGCGGCGGCGACTTCGGTGGTGCTGGTGGTGGCCGTCGGGTTTTTGGTCTTGTAGGAGGTGGAGTCGTCGAAGTTTTTGGAGAGGATGGTTATGGCATCGGCGACTAGGGCGGCAGGGACTTCGCCGGTTTCTGCTTTGTTGGCGCTGCTCGCGGAGGGATTGGTGGAGGTGGTGTCTTGGATGGTGCCGTCGGCGTTGTAGTTGCCCTTCACGTAGAGGGGACCGTTGGTGGCGATGGTCAGGCCAGGGTTGGCGGTGCCATAGGAGGCGACGGCGCCGGTGCCGTTGATGAGGCGGACGGCGGTGGAGAGGGCTTTGGCATTGGTGGCGGCGTTGGTGCTGCCCTCTTCATTGAAGTTGGTGGTGTTCACATCATCCACATTGGTGGTGGGGCCTCCTGCTATTTCTACATAGACGATGCCGGTCCAGTCGCTGGTTTCGAGACCACCGATCGCCGCGGTCGTGTTGCGTGAGCCGGCGTCTTTGGTCATCTCGGTGACGGCGGATTTGAGCTTGGCCATGTCTATCTCGACGAGGTTGGTGCCGACGCCGCGACGCTGGTCGTACATGCCGCCGGTGACGACGTTGGTGCTGCTGTTTTTGCTATAGGCCTTCCACTGAAACAAGCCACTTGGGAGGGTGAGGGTCTTGGTGGGGGTGGTTGAATTTTTCGAGCGGCTGACGGCGGTCATCGTGCCGGTCGACGGGTTCACCGTGAGGTAGATGCCGGCGTTATTGGCGTATTTTTCTTTTTCGACGTTGTACTTGGCCGTGTAGTTGGCGTCCGAGGTGCTGGGCCAGTTGGAGGGTTCAATTAACTGGCGGCCGGAGTTGTTGGACTCGTCGATGCCGTTGCTGGTCGAGGTGTCTTCCTTGTAGGAGCCGATCGCGGGCGGGTCGTAGGTCGTGATGCCATGCGTGGAGGTCTGCAGGTTGCCGTTCCAGGTGTTGGTGGCAAAATCTCGGAATGCGCTATTGGCGACTAGGCTGGGAGGTGTCCCTGAGGAGGCGCCCATGGTGCTGTCGTTCCATTGGTTGACGGTGACGTTGTTCCCTTGCGCGTTCTTATAGGTGTAGTTGCCGTTGAGGCTCACGAGGTCGCCGTTTTGGTTGAGGAAGCGGACGGGGGAGGTACCGAGCGTTTCCCTACCGATACCTTGGGTGCGGGAGTCGGTGTTTTTCCAGGCGTGGTAAACATTGCCGGCGACGGTGACGGCACCGCGGAAATTGAGTTCGTTGCCCTGGCTGCTGCAGTACATGTTGCCGTTTACATGGACCGGGCCATAGATGTTCATGACCGGCCCGGGAAAGATCTCCATGTCCATGTTGTAGAATATCGCATGCGAGAAGAGCGGGACGGCGCGGACGGCGAGTTTCTCGAGGACGTAGGAGGTGATGGCTGGGCCTCCATTGGGGGGGGTGACAGTGGCTTTGGCGAGGACGGGGACATCGCGGCGTTGCACCCATTTGCCCACATCGGGGTCGCTGGCATTGGCGGGATCGGCGCGCGAGATGAAGTAAAGGGCGTTGCTGCCGGTGGTGACATTGGTGGGGGTGCCGCCGATGACTTCCACTGTGCTGGTAGCGACGTTGCTGCCTTTCCAGAAGGACACCGGGGGAGTTTTGAGCGCATCACTTCCGGTGGGGCTTACGTCAATCACGCTGCGCGAGGCGTACTTCTGGCGGATTTGCGAGATGCCATATTCCGCAGCGGCCTCAGCGGCGTAGCGCGCTTCGAGGCGGAGGGCGTCGCGGTGGTTGAGGCGTCGCTCGGCCAAGGCGAGCCCCAAGATGCTGGCAATGAGTGTGCAAAGGACCGTGGTCAGCAGAATGACGGTGAGCAGGGCTGAACCGCGGGCAGAGTGGGGGGGGCGTGTTTTCATGGTGTTCAGCTCCGGCGGGATACGGTGAAGTTGTACTTGTTGGAGACCTTCTTGCGGATGTTGTTACCGCGGTTGCAGAGTTCGCCATTCACGACGACGGTCCGGCCACCGTTGATATTGGTGAAGATGCCCGCGGCGCTGGTCGTGGCGTTGGGATTTCCCAAACCAGTCGAGTCGAGGAAGAGGAGGCGGTGCGCCGAGCTGTTGAGGGTGCTGGTGCTCGGGAGCAGGGTGGCGATGTTGGTGGTGGCTGGTTGATCCAGGGCGATGTCGAACATGCGGACGGGGAATTGGTTGGCGCCGTAGTTTTTCATGCTCGAATCTTCCGCACGATAGTAGCCGACGAGGCGGACGATATTGGTTGTGGTCGGGTCTTGATAAACGAGGACCATGAAGTCGCCCGAGGTGCTGTTGGCGACGGTGTTAAGATTGGTGACCGTGCTGGTCGCGAAGGTGATCGGGTCCGTATAGGTAGTCGTGATGGTTCGCTCCGTAAAGCTCGGTAGAATATAGATCTGGCTGGCGAAGGTGACGTTGTTTACCATCTGGTCTGTGAAACGCCTAAAATCACTGTTCACCAAGCATTTGCCTATATCGAATTGGTAGGTCCGCATGGCATAGAGGTAGAACCCGAGGGTGCTGGAGATCGCCACGCCAAAGAGTGTCACGGCGATGAGGATTTCGACGAGCGTGAAGGCACGGAGGCTGTGCGGGCGAGAGGCGGTGGATGGCTTCATGGCTTCAGAAATTGGGGGCTGCGGAGCGGATATTGCGGACGGAGTTGAGATGCCAACGGCCGGCCGAATTGGAGCCGTCGAAGAAGCGCCATTGGTAAACTACCGTGATGGCTCTCACTTGTGTTGCATCGATGGCGCTGTCGCTGACGTCCTGCACCCAGAGCCAGAGGCGCATCTGCATGTCATCGGAGGCGAGGTCGGGGGTGTTATTGACGTCGATATTGACTAGGTTTTCCGAGGCGCCACTGGGGACGACGCCCGCGTCGGGGATAGCGCTTGTGGAAATCGACAAGGCCAGTGGGGCTTCAAGCTGCCCATTGAATACAATCGGGACGGTGGTGCTGGCATCGGCCCCTGGTTGGAGCGTGTTGGCGGCATTTGTATACGGGAGGTTCGCGAAACTGATGCTGCGGAGCATTTGCTCGACGGCGCCCTGTACGCTCGCACGGGCGGCATTTTGGTAGATACTTTCCTGGGTCATCCGATGCGCCTGGAGGAGGGCCGCCAGGATGCCGCTGAGCAGGAGGGCGAGCACGCTAAGGGCGATCATCACTTCGAGGATGGTCATGCCTTGGCGGGAGGAGGACGGAGTCGGGGCGCGGGTTTGCATGGGGACGCCCGCACTGTAGCGTGTCCCGTGGTTGCCCGTTAGAGCCGAATGGCGGTTTGAAAGACTCTATAGCCGAAAGCGGATCGGCTCTATTGTGGCTTAAACTCTTGGTTTACTGACGTTATATGGTTTTTATTATTCCTGAGGCAGCCCTGGGGTTGTTTGGTTATAAGAGTGGGGTATGTCCCCGATTTTAATGCGTGGAAATACCGCTTGCCATCCCGCTTAGGCTCCCGATTATTAGCCGCCTAATTAGCCAAGCCAATATGCAACTATTGATGTTGAAGGATCTTCCGCGCTTCGAGTGCCTGCTTGAAGCGGTCCAGTCGTTCCCCGATCTGGATCCGACCGCCTTCGACGCTTTTTTACACCTTTTATATGCTGGTGACTCGATTGTTACAGCGATGGCGGCGCATTTTCACGAGCAGGCGATCTCACGTGGCCGTTTTGTCGTGTTGATGTTGCTCTTCAAACACCAGCGAGAGTCTTGTTGTCGCCCGTCGGCCCCGTTGACCCCGGCCCAGTTGGCCGATCAGTCGGGCGTGACCCGTGCCACCATGACCGGGCTCATCGACACGCTGGAGCGCGATGGGCTGGTGCTCCGCGAGCCTTCCAAGGAGGACCGTCGCATGATGCAGGTCGCCCTGACGCGCAAAGGCGAGGCCTTGCTCAAGGATTTTCTCCCGGTCCATTTCCGCCGTATCGCCGCCCTGATGGGCGCGCTGACGCAGGACGAACAGAAGCTCATGGTCCAGCTCACTCAGAAGATCGTTGCGCGCACCCGCGAGGTCCAGTCCGCCATGGCGGAGGGTAACGCCTGACTCATCCAGCCCGCTAATTTCCCAAACATCTCCCAACATTCCTACCCGATTCCTCATGAGCAAAAAAATGCTACTTGTCGCAGTCTGCCTGCTCGCCCTCACCGGTGGCCTGGCTCTGATAAAGTTCTCCCATTTCAAAAAAATGGGTGCTGCCGATGCCGGTATACCGCCTCTGACGGTGACCGCCGCTCCCGTCAAAGCGGACACGTGGGAGGTGACCATCAACGCCGTCGGGTCGCTCGCCGCCTACCAAGGCATTACCGTGACCACTGAGTCGTCGGGTATCATTCGCGAAATCGCGTTTGAACCCGGCTCGCGCGTGCAGGCTGGCGACATCCTGATCAAGCTCGATACCACCGTGCTTGAAGCTCAGCTCGCGGCTGCCGCCGCCCGTGCCGACCTCGCCCGTGTCAATGCCGAGCGTACTCGCGCCCTCTTTGCCAGCAACACCTCCGCCAAGGCCGACCTCGATTCCGCGGAAGCGCAGCTCAAACAGACACAGGCCGATGTGGAGTCCATCCAGGCGTCCATCGACCAGAAGATCGTCCGCGCTCCCTTCGCTGGTCGCCTCGGTGTTCGCCAGATCAACCTCGGCCAGTTCATCGACCGCGGCAATGCGATCGTCTCCCTCCAGGCACTCGATCCCATTTACGTCAACTTCACGGTGCCCCAGCAGCGCGTCGGTGAGATCGCCCTCGGCATGGTGGTGCGCATGACCTCCGACGCCCTCCCCGGCGAAGTCATCGAAGGCCGCGTCACCGCCATCAACCCGGAAGTCGACAGCGCCTCCCGCAATGCGCGCATCCAGGCCACCCTTGCCAACGCCAACGAGAAACTGCGCCCGGGCATGTTTGCCAACGTTGCCGCCGTGCTCCCCCAGAAGGATCGCGTGCTCTGCATCCCCGCGACCGCCGTCCTCTACGCCCCGTATGGCGACTCCGTGTTTGTCATCGAAGACCAGAAGGATGCTACCTCGGGCAAAACCACCCAGGTGCTCCGCCAGCAATTCGTCCGCCTCGGCCGCACCATGGGCGACTTTGTTGCCATCGTCGATGGCCTCAAGGAAGGCCAGCAGGTCGTGACGACAGGCGTCTTCAAACTGCGCAACGGCGCCGCCGTCATCATCGACAACAAGCTCGCCCCCGCCGCTTCACTCACGCCCAAGCCCAGTGACTCCTGAGCGGCCTCCATGCCGTCTCCCACCGTGCGTCACCCACGCCCATGAATTCATCATTCACCGACATCTTCATCCGCCGACCAGTCCTGGCCATCGTTGTCAGCCTGGTCATCATCATCGCGGGTACCCAGGCCATCCTTGCCGCGCTTAGAGCCTATCCGAATAATCCCGTTTGACCTGCGACGATGGTGGCGCAAGCGAGGTGGAGCATCGCCTCGTAATTGGTGGCTTTCTTCTCCCAACGCACGAGCAGGCGGCGGAAGCGGTTGAGCC
>Ga0209718_1000314_pt1 | contig 67517 bp, 56 predicted proteins | sample AD_JPNAS1_MetaG_FD_184420 | JGI IMG/M metagenome (GOLD analysis project Ga0209718, IMG submission 184420) | Active sludge microbial communities of municipal wastewater-treating anaerobic digesters from Japan - AD_JPNAS1_MetaG (SPAdes) (version 2) | ecosystem: Engineered > Bioreactor > Anaerobic...
CTACCAAGCACCGGGGCAAAAGCGGCTCCAACAAGAGTGCGAATAAGAGCGCGACCCAAAGAACTCGCCAACGCGGTGTCCGTCAAAACGGACCTCTTGACATGCCTTCTCATAAGAGTGTGGAAAAGTGCGATGGGAGGGGCCGGTCAGGGCGCGAGGCGCAGGTGGAAGTAGGTGGTGTTCGTGGGCGCGGGGTTCGTCCACGGCGAAGTCTGCACTCCCAGATTAGTCCACGGAACCGGCTCACTGGTCAGGCTGTGGGAACGCCAGACGGTGACTCCGCCCACGTCGTTATAGTTGGTCCAGGTCAGCACCAGGTTGCCATTGGTGGCGCGGATGGCGGTGATGCGCGGCGGCGTGGCGCCCAGGATGGCGAGGTCGAACTCACGATCGGCAATGCCATATTGGTTGCTGGCCAAGATGGTGAAGTTGTAGGTGCCGGCGGTGGTGGGGATGCCACTCAGTTCGCCGGCGAGGCTCAACGTGAGGCCGCCGGGCAAGGCGCCGGAAAGCAAGGTGTAGTCCGGGTTGCCGCTGGCGACGATCCAGACGGAGTAGGCCGAGGATTCGCGGCCGTTGGGCAGCGGGTTGGTGGTGCTGAAGACCGGGCCCGCGCCGATGTTGATCGAGTAATCCTTGTTGGTATAGCCGAAGTCGTTGGTGGCGCGCACGGTGAAGTTGAAGTCGCCGGTGGTGGTGGGCGTGCCGGTGAGCCAGCCGTTGGTGGCGAGGTCCAAACCGCCGGGCAGTGCGCCGCTAAATACCAGGAAGAGCGGATCGCCAATGGCTTCGATTTGTTGTGAATAGGGTTCGCCAAGGGAACCGAACGGCAACGGGCTATCCGTCACGAAAATCGGCGGGCCGGAGATGTGCAGGCTGTAGGACTTCGAAGCCGTGCCGATCATGTTGGTGGCGTAGAGGATGAAGTTGGCGGTTTCGACCTTCACCGGCGTACCGGTGATTTGGCCTTCCAGCGTGATGCCCAAGCCTTCCGGGAAGGCGCCGGAGTATAGGCCGATGAAATTCGGGTAGTTGGCGACCTCGATATCGCACAAGTATGGCTGCCCCACCACGCCATCCGGCAGCGGACTGTCGGTGATGAATTCCGGTTCATCGGCCGGGGCGTTGATGGTGATGTTATACACCCGGTTGCTGGCGCCGGCTTGGTTCGTGGCGCGGACGGTGAAGAAGAGCGCTTCCACCTGCGTCGGGATGCCGTGCAAGAAGCCGTCGTCTTCCAAGGTCAAGCCAGCGGGCAACTGGCCTTCGCCGGATACCAGGCTGATGGTGGGCGTGTTGCTGAACACAATCTGGTATTCGTAGAGCGCGCCGACCGTGCCGCTGGGCAGCGGGTTGGTGGTGTAGAACACGGGCGGCTCAAGCGGTTTGTCCAAAATGGTGACTTGGAATGCCTGCGTCACGACCCCATAGGCGTTGCTGGCAATCACGCTCAGTTGGGCGGCGCCAGTTTCCAGCGGCGTGCCGGTCAACAGGCCGTTGCTGACATTGAGGTTCAACCACGAGGGGCCCCACGGCGTGCCTTTGATGAACGTAGCCGCGGGATCGGCTGCCACCAGCAGTTGGTTGGTGTAAGGCTTGTTTTGGTAGGCATCGGGCAACGTGGTGGCGAGGAAGCGCGGCGGCATGACCGGGCACAGGGCCAAGCCGTGGGATACGCCGGCAGCGATGGCCGTCACGCCGGTAGCCGCGGCAAGGGGAATCTGGTCCTGGCCGTCGAAGTATGCGCCCCAGTGAACGATGGAGCCATCGGTTTTTAGCGCATAGCTAAACAGGTCGCCAGCAGCGATGGCCGTCACGTCGCTTTGCGCGGCGAGGGGAACATCGGTGGCATCGTCATGTGGCGCGCCCCAGGCAATCACTTTGCCGTTCTTCAAGGCGAGGGCGTGCCAGCGGCCGGCGGCAATGGCGCTCACGCCACTGAGCGCCTCCGTGGGAATATCCCGGATGCCCCAAGCCAACTGGTTGGTGGCCGAAATACCAAAGACTTGCACCCCGCCATCCTTGAGTGCCATGCTGTAAAAGCCGCCGGCGGCGATGGCCGTGACGCCGTTGGTCAACGAAACCGGAACATTGCACTGGCCGTAAGAATTGGATCCCCACGCAATAACGCTGCCATTCTTGAGCACCAGTGCGTGCCATTCGCCGGCTGAAATAGCGCTGACGCCACTGACGGCATTCGCCGGGATATTGGAGGACAGTACTGGCGAACCCCACACCACAATATCGCCGGAACTTTTTAGCGCCATGCTGAAGGACGAGCCGGCGGACACTTTCGTCACACCGCTTTGCGCGGCTACTGGAACGTTGGTTTGACCGAAGTCGTTTGTGCCCCACGCCCACACCCGGCCATCCTTGACGGCCAAAGAATGGTCGTAGCCAGCGGCGATGGCCGAAGCCCCGCTCATGACATTGGTGGGCACCGGGAAAGCCTTGAAGGCCGAGTTATTGCCCCACCCCAGTGGATGGGTTGCCGCGGTCGCGGTGCCCGCAAACCACAGGCCTCCCAACAGAATAGCAACAAACCACGCGCGCAATGACGGCAAGGATTTCATTATTAGATTATTATGATCTATCGCCCCTGATTCCGCAAGTGCATTTGGCGCAATTTCGGGCAGATGTTGGCCGGTCGGCGTCAGGCGCTTGCATCTGCCGGCCAAGTGACCTACTCTGCGGCCATGAGGAAGATCAAATTGGTTATTTTGGATGCCCACGCTACGAATCCCGGAGACCTGTCTTGGGAGCCGATAGAAGCGCTGGCCGATTGCACCATATACCCGCGGACCCCGCCGGCGGAAGTGCTAGCGCGCGTGGGCGATGCAGAGGCCGTCATGCTGAACAAAGGCGTGCTATCGGCTGAGACGATCCGCCGCGCCCCCAATCTGCGCTACGTGGGGATTTTGGCCACCGGGTGGAACACCATTGACCTGCCGGCGGCCAAGGAGCGCGGCTTAACGGTGAGCAACGTGCCGGGCTACAGCACGGACTCGGTGGCGCAGCATACCTTTGCCCTGTTGCTGGAGCTGACCAACCAGGTTGGGCTCCATAGCGTGGATGCACGTTCCGGCGGCTGGGCGCGGAATCCGGACTATTGCTACCGGCTCAGCCCGCAAATCGAGTTGGCCGGGTTGACGTTGGGTATCATTGGGTTCGGACAAATTGGCCAGGCGGTGGCACGCATTGGGCAGGCGTTCGGCATGACCGTGCTGGCCAATCGGCGCGACCAAACGCAGCGGCTCCCGCCGGGGGTGCGCTACGCCAGCGTGGAAGAAATTTTTGCGCAAAGCGATGTGGTTTCCCTGCATTGCCCCCTGACTCCGGAAACCGCGGGGTTGGTGAATGCCCAACGGCTGGCCACCATGAAACCCGGCGCATTCCTGCTGAATGCCTCGCGCGGGCCACTGATTATTGAGCAGGATTTGGCCGACGCGTTGGCGGCAGGCCGCTTGGCGGGCGCGGCGGTGGATGTGCTCTCCACCGAACCGCCGGCCCCCGACAACCCGCTGCTCAAGGCCCCCCGTTGCATCATCACGCCGCATCTGGCGTGGGCCACTGATGCCGCCCGCCGTCGCTTGATCCAAATTGCCGCGGACAACTTGCGGGCCTATCTGGCCGGCCACCCCGTCCACTTGGTGCCACTGGATTAAACGTCCCCCCTTCGCGACCGCAGAAACAGCCGGTCAATCTTCGTCGTCGAGCGGCAGCGAGGCTTCGTATTCGTCCGCATCGAGCAAATCGGCCAGGTCGGCCTTGTTGGCCGGCTTCATCTTGAACAGCCAACCCTTGCCAAACGGGTCGGAATTGACCAGTTCGGGTTGCTCCAAAAGCGCTTCATTAACTTCAGTGATGGTGCCATTGAGCGGCGCATAGACATCGTTGGCGGCTTTGACGGATTCAACCACGGCGACTTCGTCATCCGCCGCAACTTCTTCCCCCACTTCCGGCAATTCCACAAAGGTCAATTCGGACATTTGTTCCTGAGCGTAATCCGTAATGCCCACCACCACCACGGAGCCTTCCTCCCGCACCCAGCAATGGGCGGCCGTGTAGCGCAATTCACCTGACGACATATTCACCTCCACTTTCGGAAATGCCCGCTTTTACCTTCCGTGCGGTGAACACGCAAGCTTTCATTTTCAACAGCAACGGCGCGGCCCCGAAAGGCCGCGCCGTGCCGGGCCGGCGGTGCCGGCAAGGGTCAGGCTCAGGCGCCGCTGAGACCGCCAATGATCGAGACCAGCGGCATGAACAGCGCGATGACGATGGTGCCCACCACGACCGCGAGGAAGATGATCAGCAGCGGCTCGATGATGGAGGTCATGGCGGCGACGGCGTTGTCCACGTCGTCGTCGTAGGAATCGGCAATCTTCATCAGCATGTCGGGCAGCGCGCCGGTTTCTTCGCCGACTTCCACCATGCTGACGACCATTGGCGGGAACACCTTGGATGCCGCGATGGGCGGGGCCATGTTTTCACCTTCCTTGACGGCGTCGTGGATCAGCGTCACCGCGCGGGAAATCACTTCGTTGCCGACGGTTTCCTTGACGATGTTCAGCGCTTGCAGCACGGGCACGCCAGCGGACATCAGGGTGCCGAGCGTGCGGGTGAAACGGGAGATGGAGTTCTTGCTGATCAAGGTGCCAAACACGGGCGCGTGCAGCTTGAACTTGTCAATGAGGTAACGCCCCTGCGTGGTTTTGGCCAGCAGTTTGACAATCACCACGATGGCGACAATCACGCCTAACACCACCGGAAAGCGCTGGACCATGGTCGAACTGGCGCTCATGACCATCTGGGTCAGCATGGGCATTCCCTTGCCGCCCATCAGGTCGGCAAAGATATCCGCAAACTTGGGCACAATGTAGGTCATCAGGAAAGTCAGAATGGACAGCGCCATCACCAGCACCACGATGGGATAGGTCATGGCGCTCTTGACCTTGCCTTTGATTTTTTCAGCCTTTTCCTGGAACTCGGCCAAACGCGCCAAGACCACTTCGAGCACGCCGCCGAGTTCACCGGCTTTGACCATGTTGACAAACAGGCGGTCAAAAATCTTCGGGTGCGCGGCGAGGGCTTCGGCAAACGTGCTGCCGGATTCAATGCTTTCCGCCATCTGGACGACGGCATCGCGCAGGGCCGGGTTCTTTTCCTGGCGCTGCAAGACGCGCAGCGCGCGCATGAGCGGCAAACCGGCGCTGACCAAGGTGGACATCTGCCGGGTGAACGTGGTCAGTTGCTTGGACTTGACCCCCTGCAAAAACTTCGGCAGGCGCAATTCCATTTGGAGGGCGCTCTTGCCCTTGCCGCCGCTCCGGCGCGGGGCAACGGCGCCGCCGCCGGCCAGCTCTTCGACCTTGGTGGGGAAAAGCTGCTTTTCGCGGATCCGGGCCACGGCCTGCGACTGGCTGTCCGACTCGATTTCGCCATGCACTTCCTTGCCCTTGGGATCCAACGCCGTGAATTTGTAGCGCGCCATGTTTACTCTCCCTTTATTCTGAACTTGTTGCGGCCCGTGAGCCGGCCTTGCTTACGTATACTTCAACACTTCTTCCACCGTGGTATAGCCGTCGAGGATGCAGCGGATGCCATCCTCGCGCAGCGTGCGCATTCCCAACTCAACCGCCTTGTCGCGGATGACCAGCGTGGGTTTGCGCTTGTTAATCAAATCGCGGATCGGGTCCTTGACGCGCAGATACTCGTAAATGCCGCGCCGCCCCTTGTAGCCGGTTTGATTGCAATAGGAGCAGCCCGCGCCGTAATAGAACGGGCGGCCACCCACCTGCTTCTCGGTCATGCCCAGTTGTTGCAAGATTTCCGGCGTGGGCTGATAGGCCGTTTTGCAGTTGTTGCAGATGGTGCGCACAAGGCGCTGGCCCAGCACCGCCTCCAGCGTGGAGGCAATCAGGAAAGGCTCCACGCCCATGTCAATCAGACGGGTGATGGCGCCGGCGGCATCGTTGGTGTGCAGCGTGCTGAACACCAAGTGGCCGGTCAGCGACGCCTGAATGGCGATTTCCGACGTGTCAATGTCGCGAATTTCACCGACCATGATGATGTCGGGATCCTGACGCAGGAAGGCGCGTAGCACGCGGGAGAAGGTCACGCCAATGGCTTCATGGATCGGCACTTGGATAATGCCGTCAATGTCATATTCCACCGGCTCTTCGGCGGTAAGCAGTTTGTTCTCGATGGTGTTCAGCCGGCGCAGCGCGGAATAGAGCGTGGTGGTTTTGCCGGAACCGGTCGGACCGGTCACCACCATGATGCCGTTGGGCTTGTCAATGTCCTCGCAGAAATACTGGTAGATGTCGTCCGGCATTCCAATATTTTCAAGGTCGAGGGACACCACGCTGCGGTCGAGTACGCGCAGCACCACGCTTTCGCCAAACTGGGTGGGCAGGGTGGACACACGGAAGTCAATCATGCGGCCGGCCACCGGCAATTGGATGCGCCCGTCCTGCGGGATGCGACGCTCGGCAATGTTCAACCCGGAAATGACCTTGAGGCGCGATGTCACCGGCAAGGCCAGGTGCCGCGGCGGCGGCGCCATTTCATAGAGCGCGCCGTCCACGCGGTACCGAATTTTGAATTCGTCTTCAAACGGCTCGAAGTGGATGTCGGACGCGCGGTCCTGCACCGCTTGATACAGCACCAGGTTTACAAAACGCACCACGGGCCGGGAGTTGGCCGCGGCCTCCATGGAGGCAATGTCATCGCCACGCGCGCCGCTTTCCAGCAGATCCCCCGCCCCTTCCAGTTCGCTCTCGAGGCTGGAAAGCATGTCCTTCATGCTCTCGTCTTCGCTGCCGTAATAGCGCGAAAGGGCGTTGGTGATGGCCGCGGGCTCCGTCACGGCGAATTGGATGTCCTTGCTGAGCACAAACCGGATTTCATCGGTGGTTTCCGGCGTGACCAGATTGGACACCGCGAGCGTAATCGAGTTGCCATCGGCGGCCACCGGCATGATGCTGTACATGCGGGCCACGCTGCCCGGAACCGTCTGGATGATTTCCACCGCCACGGACATGTGCTCCAGGTCCACGCGCTCCGCCCCCATCAGTTGGGCGATGATGTCCAGTGCCTGATCTTCCGTGACCAGCCCCATTTCCTGCACGATGTCCTTGGGCGGTTTGCCTGACCGCGCGTGCTCATCCATGATCTCCGCCGCCTGGGTGTCGGTCAACAATCCGGTGCGCACCAGTTCTTCCAAAAACATATCGGAATATTCGGTCATGTTCCTGCCCTGCCTACTTTTGATTGGTCCGGATTTGCTGCAAGACTTCTTCGGTGTCCTGCGCCTTGGTCACCAGCTCCTCATACGCAATCTTGCCGCCACGCCACAGTTCGATCAAATGCGAGTCCAGCGTCTGCATGCCCCACTTCGCCCCGGTTTGCAGGTCCGAGGTGATGCGGAACGTCTTGTTGTCGCGGATGAGCGAGCGGATGGACGGCGTCGCAATCATGATTTCAAACGCAGCGATGCGGCCGGGCTGGTCCTTGCGCGGCATCAGGATTTGCGAAATCACCGCCACGATGCTGGTGGAAAGCTGCGCGCGGATTTGCTCCTGCTGGTTGGTGGGGAACGCATCCACGATGCGGTCCACCGTGCGCGCGGCGCCGGTGGTGTGCAGCGTGGCGAACACCAGGTGGCCGGTTTCTGCCGCGGTGATGGCGGCCTCCATCGTCTCCAAGTCGCGCATTTCGCCGACCAGAATCACATCCGGGTCCTGGCGCAGCGCCCGGCGCAACGCCTCTTTGAAGGTCGGCACATCCACGCCGATTTCCCGCTGCGTGACCACGGAGCGCTGGTGGGTGTGGTAATACTCAATGGGGTCTTCCACCGTGATGATGTGGCAATCGCGCTCTTGATTGATGATGTTGAGCATGCTGGCCAGCGTGGTGGTTTTGCCGGAGCCCGTCGGACCCGTCACCAGAATCAATCCGCGCGGCTTGAACAACAGCTCCTTCAACTGCGCGGGCAGGCCGATTTCTTCCAGCGTCAGCATCTTGGTGGGAATCTGGCGCAGGACAATGCCCACATGCCCCTTTTGGCGGAAAATGCTGACGCGGAAGCGCGCCAGATCGCGGAACGGGAAACCGAAGTCCGAACCCAAGTCGCGTTCCAGCGCTTCGAGATGGTGCGCCGGCGCAAAACTCCGGACGAGGCGTTCAGTATCCTCCGGGCGCAGCGGTTCGGCATCCAGCGGCGCCAAGGAGCCATGAATGCGCAGCACCGGCGGCAGCCCTACGGCCAAGTGCAGGTCGGACGCGCCTTCGGCGACGGCCAGCTCCAGCAGGTCGTCCATTTGGATGTCAGCGGCTCGCAACGTACTCATTAGTCGCTATCTCCCATCGTCACGCGCAGGACTTCCTGCACCGTAGTCAGTCCGGCCACCACTTTGCGCAAGCCGTCTTCCCGCAGCGTACGCATCCCCAACTCGCGCGCCTTGGTGCGCAATTCCACGGCCGCCACCTGATCGAAAATCAGGTTCCGCACCTGATCGTCAATTTGGAAGATTTCATAAATGCCGAGTCGGCCGCGGTAGCCGGTAAAGGCGCAATCCGCGCAACCCTTGCCGTGGAACAATTGCGCGGCGGCCAACTGTTGGGCCGCCGGACCGAGCAGCCGCAGCTCGGCTTCTTCCGGCGTATACGGCTCCTTGCACTTGTCGCAGATGCGCCGCACCAGGCGCTGGGCCATGATGGCGCGGATGGACGACGCCACCAGGAACGGTTTCACGCCAATGTCAATCAAACGGGTGACTGCGCTGGGGGCATCGTTGGTGTGCAGCGTGCTGAACACCAAGTGACCGGTCAGCGAAGCATTCACCGCAATTTCCGCGGTTTCCATGTCGCGGATTTCACCGATCATGATAATGTTGGGCGCTTGGCGCAGGATAGACCGCAGCGCCGCGGCAAACGTCATGCCGATATCCGTGCGCACCTGCACCTGGTTGATGCCGCTCATCTGGTATTCCACCGGGTCTTCCACGGTAATGATCTTGCGGTCGGGCTTGTTGATGGCGTTCAAGCAGGCATAGAGCGTGGTGGTTTTGCCGGAACCGGTGGGGCCGGTCACCAGAATGATGCCGTCGGAGAGCCCGATCAGGCGCTCGAACACCTGCTGGTCGTCGGAGAAGAACCCCAATTGCGGCAGGCCCAGCGCAATGCCAGCCTTGTCCAAGATACGCATGACGATGCTTTCGCCGTGATTCGTCGGGATGGACGACACGCGCAAGTCGAGGTCGCGCCCCATGACGTTGATCTGGATGCGTCCGTCCTGCGGCACGCGTTTTTCCGCAATGCTCATGTTGGCCATGATCTTTACGCGGCTGATAATGGCCGATTGCAAGCGCTTGGGCGGGCTGTCCACCTCGTGCAGCACGCCGTCAATCCGGTAACGTACGCGGAACTTCTTGGGCATGGGTTCCAAGTGAATATCCGACGCGCGGTTGCGGAAGGCTTCCATGATGATCAAGCTAACCAGCTTGATGATCGGCGCGTCGGCTTCGGTGATGTTTTCATCCGCCACCAACTGGTTTTTGACTTCATCCGGCAGGGCCAAGGTGCCTTCGGTGATTTCCGTCAGCATGGATTCCACCGCGCCGGTTGCCCGCCCGTAGTAGTTGGCGATGGCCTTCTCGATTTCCTCTGGCGGTGCCACCACGCCTTCCACGTTGGTCTTGAGCACGTAGCGCAGTCCGTCGAGCGTATCCACATCCAGCGGATCGCCCAAGGCCACGGTCAGGACGTTTTCATTTTTGAAAACCGGGACAACCTTGTAGCGCTGGGCCACGTCACCGGGAACCATGTCGAGAACTTCGCGGGGAATATCCAACCCGGTCAGGGTGATGGTTTCCATGCCGAACTGGGCGGCCAGCGCCTTGAGGACATCGAGCTTGTCCACCACGCCCTCGCGGGCCAGCACATCCACGACCCCCTCGTCGTCCTGGGTGGCCAGTTGGCGCGCGGTGACCGCCTGCTCCCGCGTGATCAGCCCGACATTCTCCAGTATTTCCAAGATATAATCGTCGTTCGAAGTCAAGGGGATGCTCCTTCGTCATTTTGGCCAGCCCGCAAGCCTGCCCTGCGGTATTGACGCACAACCAGCATGTTGCAACGAAAAATACCCTTTCAAAACCATTCAACGCAAGCATGGAATTTGGCGCGGGGCCGGCCTCGTCGTCCCGGCCCGGCCATTGTCTGTCCGCAGCCGATTTTTATCATTTATCTTTGCCCCGCCCCGTTATACATCTGGACTTCTGTTGTAATGACCTATTTGCTGAACACCCCCCACCCCGCGCCCCGATCATGAGGCGGAAACCCATTGCGTTGCTGAGTCTGGGCCACGCCGTGACGGACCTTGTGCAGGGCGGTCTGACCATGCTGCTGGCCTTTTTGCAGCCAACCCTCGGCCTGGGCCAACTGCAAGTGGGCATGGTGATGCTGGCGTTTAATGTCAGCTCGTCGGTCATTCAACCGGCATTTGGCGTGTTCAGCGACCGCTTTCATGCGGCGTGGCTGATTCCCTCCGGCTGTTTGCTGGCAGGCGTGGGAATGGCGGCAGCGGGCTATATGCCAGACTATCCGCTGTTGATGTTGGCCGCGTTCATCAGCGGCATCGGGGTGGCGGCCTATCACCCCGAAGCCTCCAAGTTCGCCCGACAGGCCAGCGGCAAGCGCAAAGCCTCAGGGATGTCGCTGTTTTCGGTGGGCGGCAATTTTGGTTTTGCGTTGGGACCGATTCTGGCCACCGGATTTTTGGCGCTGGCCGGGCGTAACGGCACAATGGGATTTTTGTTGCTTAACGGTCTGATGGCGCTCGTGCTCTGGCGTAAACTGCCGGCCATCACGGCAACGCCGGCCCATGTTGCCGGCACCCAACAGCCCCCGCGCCCCAAAACCCGCTTCACGTGGGCGGTGGTCTATCCGGTGGTAATACTCGTCTTGCTGATCATCATGCGCACGTGGACGCATTTCGGCATCGTGACGTTCCTGCCGCAGTATTACATCCATCATCTGGATTACAGCAAGGAACATGCCGCCGCGCTCACCTCGCTCTTCCTGTTTGCCGGGGCATGGGGCACGCTGGCCGGCGGACCCGCCGCCGACCGCTGGGGCCTGAAGCCGCTGATTGTCGCTTCGCTGGTGGTGATGATTCCCCTGCTCTATCTCTTTCCCCGCACCAGCGGGGTGCCGGGCTTGATCGTGATTGCACTGGCCGGCTTTGCGTTGATCGCCACTTTTGCCACCACCGTGGTGCTGGGCCAGGAGTTGCTGCCCAATAATGTCGGCTTGGCCTCCGGTCTGACGCTGGGCTTTGGCGTCGGCACCGGCGGCATTGGCGCCACCCTGCTGGGCGCAGTGGCCGACCGCTGGGGCCTGCCCATGATCTTCAACTGGATGATCGGCTTTACCCTCGTGGGCCTGCTGCTGGCGCTGATGTTGCCGGGTTCGGCGGCCCTCGCCGCACGCCGCGAACACGCCCGCTACTAATTATATTTGCGAATCACCGCGCGCACCACCCCGCCGATTTCCAGCGACCGCTGCGGCCGGATGAACCGATACTTCGGATTCGCCGGCTCCAAGCGCACTCCCGCCGCATCGCGCACGTAGTATTTCAGCGTCCATTCGTCATCCACCCGCGCCACCACGATATCATTCTGGTTGGGCCGCGGCCCCTTTTCCACCAGGACAATATCGCCCGGCAGGATGCCGGCATTGATCATGGAATCACCGCGCACGGTCAGCATGAAGGTGTTGTCGGGATTTTTGACGAGGTACTCGTCGAGCGTGATGGCGTCGGCCTCCTGCTCTTCCTCTTGAGTCGGGAAACCGGCGGCCACGGAGCCCAGCACCCGGACGGTGCCGGTGATGGGCGGCAACAGCGCAACACGACCGTGATCATCCTTGGTCAGGCAGCCGGCCTCTTCCAGCTTCAGCAGCAAGCCGAAAACCGCGTTGCGGGATTTATAACCAAAAAGTTCCATCATTTCCGCGTAGGATGGCGCGCGGCGTTCCTGCCGCCAAAAGTGGCGCAGTTGGCGGATTTTCTCGGCAAGGCGAATGTCTCTGGGCATGGCGTTTTCCTCCCTCTTGATCTTGTCAGCAATATAACTGAACATTCGTTCATTATGCAAGTTCTTTTTTTGATGGTTTTTCTTTCCGGAACTGCCTCCGGCCGTTATACTCCCCGGCGAATGTGATTCCGTACATGCAACCCACCTTGGAGAACCGCCTCATGAAAAAATGGAGCTCGTTGATTGCGATTGTGTTGTTGTTGGGTTTGTTGGTCATGCCCGGCTGGGCATCCGACACCCCGTCAGTCCTTGGCCTGGTGGAAATCCGCGGGCTGGACGCGCTGGCCGGCGTGGTTTTCGATCTGACCAAGTCCGTCGGCAACCCCATCCCCAAAGAAATGACATCCATGATTCTCTATTCCGGCCTGGGCAGCATGCCGGGCATGGGCATCACGCCCGATGGCAATGTGCGCGTGGTCTGGTTCGAAAGCGCCTCCCCCGCCGGGAGCTTTGTGCTCTATCTGCCCGTGGATAACGATGGCGCCGATTATTTCGCCTATCTCGATCAGAACGGCTGGGAAAATCAGGGGCGGCTCTCCGACAAGATCGAGCACTACTCCCCCCCGGAGGATGCCGGCGTGCTGTGGGAAAATGTGTACTTCATCCGCCACGGCGCGACGCTGGTGGCCGCCGACAATCCCGGCGATGCCCGCAAAGGCGAATCGCTCCTGAACGCGCTGCCCCCCATCCTGCCGGTGGAAGGCGTGCTGGCCATCCAAGTGCGCCCCGCGGCCCTGACCGATACCTATGGGCCGCTGGTGCGTGAGCAAATGGATGTCATGGTCAACGACCCGGATGCGCCCGCGCAAATGGAGCCGTTTGCCAAGGAATACTTTGACGCCTATTTGCAGGTGGCCGCGCAAGTGGATGAAGTTGTGCTGGGCGTGGGCGTGGCGAACGACAAGCTCAACCTGCACTACCGCGCTGCCCCCATCGCCGGCACCACGCTGGCGCGCTGGATGGACACCATTCGCGCTCCGGGTGCGGCATCTGCTGTGGTGGCCCTGCCGGGCGCACTGATCGTCAGCGCCGTCAACATGGGTGACTTCAACATGATCGCCGGCCCGTATCTGCGCTTTATGGAGAAGGCGTTGAAATCCATGCCGCAGGAAATCCCCGAGGAATTCATCACCCGCTACATGGCGCTGGAAAAGGCCGGCTACGAACAGCTTGTCGGCGATATCAGCATGGCGCTGTTGCCGCCGAAGGCCGACCTGCCGCTGCGTTTCGTGGAATATGCCAACCTCAAGGATGTCGCCGCCACCCGCGGCCTCTTTGTGGAAGGTGTTAATTTGTTCAACGATGGCATCGCGGCCATGCTCGCCAGTGTTCCCGAAGCCAAGGAGAGTGGCGTCAACCTCACCGCGACCCTGAGCACACCGCGCACCTACCGCGACATTCCGGTTGACCAAATGCGGATCGCCATTGAGTTGCCGGAAGAAGCGCAGGCAGAGTGGCCGGCTTTCCTGCCCCGGACGTTCACCGCGGATGTGGCCTGGCTGGCCGATGGCGCTGTCTTCAGCGTCGGCGATCCCGCGCTGATCGAGCCCCTCGTGGACCGCGCATTGGACGGCGCCACCGATGGCGTCACCAGCCTGCCGGCCTGGAAGGCGGCCTTCCCCAACCCGGAAACCCCGATTGTGGAAGCCTCGCACATCGCACTCTTTGACACCATCCGCAGCTTTGTCCAATGGCTGGATGCGGCCACCGGGGAGAACCATGCCCCGGCCATCCCCGCCGGCCCCGGCAACGTGGAAAGCGCCTCCTATCTCCAGGATGGCTATATGAGCCAACTGCGCATCAATTTGGCGGACCTTGGCGCCATCGGCGCAAAAATCAGCGAGGCCCGCGAAAAGGCGATGCAGCAGCGCCAGCTCTACTTGGGCGGCGATACCAACGACTGGTACGACATGGACGACACCGACGAAGACGAAGACTCTTCCGAGGAGACGCCCGCAACCGAGTAACCGGTGCGGCCCACCTGCCTGAGTATATTCTGGAGTTTTCTCCGGATTGGCGCTGGCGCGTTCGGCGGCGGCATGGCGGCTCTGCCTGTCTTTGAGGCGGAGCTGGTCAACCGCCGCCGTTGGCTTTCCGCGCCGGATACCGCCGAGTTGTTCGCCATCGCCCAATCGGGTATTGGCGTCATCATTGTCAACTTTGCGGTACTGGCCGGCCTGCGGCTGGTGGGCAAACGCGGCGCGTTCGTGGCGGTGGTGGCCGTGGTGCTGCCGGCCTTCTTCGTCATTCTTGCTTTGGCGATGCTCGTGGCCGGCAACTGGGAAAACCGCTGGCTCTCCGCGGCGCTGGTTGGCCTGCGGCCGGCCGTGGTGGCCATCATTGTCGGCGCCGCGTGGCGGCTGGGCCGTGCCAACCTGCGCACGTTCTGGCCCATTCTGGCGGCGGCGGCTTGCGCCGTCCTTTTGTTCCAACGGGTATGCAGTCCGGTGGTGTTGATTTTGCTCGGTATTGCCGTCGGTTTGATTCTCCACTGGTTGCGCCGCCCGCGCCCTGCACCATGATGATCTATCTCCAGCTCTTCGCCACGTTTTTCGAGATCAGCCTCTTCAGCATTGGCGGGGGTTACAACATGATCCCGCTGATGCAGCACGCCGTGACCGCCAACGGCTGGTTGAGTGCGGAGCGTTTTCTCGACATTCTGGCGGTTTCCGAAATTACGCCGGGGCCTATCGCGGTCAATCTGGCAACATTTGCCGGCTACCACACCGCCGGCTTTTGGGGTGCGGTGGCGGCCACCGTGGCGGTGTGTCTGCCGGGCAGCGTCATTTTGCTGGTGCTCGGCTCGTTGGCGTTTCGCCTGCGCGACCGCCCGGCATTCCGCGCCGCCATGCGCGGCCTGATGCCCGCGCTGGTCGGCTTGTTGACGGCAACCGCCCTGCGCCTCGCCACGGCGTTGATCCCTGCCGGCGCGCATTGGCCATCGCTGCAAGCAAGCGTGGTATTCGCCGTGGCGCTAACGCTTTTCCTCTGGAAAAACCTGCACCCCGCGGTGCTGATGCTTGGCGCGGCCGCCACCGGCGTGGCGTGGTCGCTAGTGGCCTGACCCTCGTCCCCTCCGCTCCGCACCCCGTTTCACAAACGAAACGGGCCGGGAGTCTCGTTTTCCGCTTCCTCTTTGGGCGGCGGCTTGGGCCGGAAATGCGGGCAGGTGTCCGTGGCCTGCACTTCGCATTTGTGCAGCCCGCAACGCTGGATAAACGGATTCACCACATACTCCGCGCAATAGCGGCACATCCGGCCTTTTTCATCTTCGCGGAAAACCTGCACCGGGCGCGGGCGGTCGGCGGCAGTGAACACCTGCGGCTGGCGGCTGCCGCGGAACGGCACCTCGGACTCGCTGGCAAACTCGTGGGCGCACAGCGCGCAGGTCAGTGTCTCGCCCACCTTGGTGAAGCCGTCATACTTCGGCTTGCGCACAAGCCAAGCCTCGCGCCCGCAAGCCGGGCATTGGATTTCCACCTTGGCTGGCTCGCGCCCTTTCATTTCAGAAGAACCACTTGGCCAGCCGCAGGATGCCCTGCTTCCACGGGACGCGGTGCGACACCCCACTCGCGTTGCGGAAGGCGTCCAAGTTCGCCACATACCACCGGTAATTGCGCACCAGCGCTTCCTTGTTGGAATACTTGGGCCGGAAGCCCAGCACCCGCTCCGCTTTTTCGATGCTGACAAACGAATCTTCGCTGGCGGTTTCATAAACCCACTTGTAGAGCGGCGACAACTTCAGCAGCTCCAAAAACCGCAGCGTCCAAATCATCGGCGCGGCCGGGAAGCCGCGGATTTTTTTGCCGTGGCCGGCATCGTCCAGCACCGCCTGATAATCTTCGCGCATGGTGGTGAAATCTTTGGCGCCGATGTTGAACGTGTCGTTCACCACGGCCGCCGGCAGCGTCATGGTCAACCAGATGGCTTCGCAGAGGTCTTCCACGTCAAGCAACTGGTAGCGGTTGCGCCCGTTGCCGATCATCGGGAATCCGTGGCCCGTGTAGGCCCAGTCATAAAACAACGCAAACACCCCAAGGCGCTCCGGCCCAATGAACGATTTGGGCCGGATGATCGGCACGCACATCCCCTGCTCGCGGAACGCGATGCATTCTTCTTCGGCGGCAATTTTAGCGCGGCCATAAGGACCCACGCCGGTCAGTTTGTCGGTCTCCAGCAGCGGGTGATGGTCGGGAATGCCGTACACCGCCGTGCTGGAAATCATGACGAAGCGCGTCACGCCCGCCTGCTTGGCGGCCGCCAGCAGATTGCGCGTGCCATCCACGTCCGTGGTCATGATGTCGCGCTCGGAATAGAGCGGCAGTGCGGCGGCGGTATGAATGACCATGCTCACGCCGTCCATTGCGCGCGCCACGGCTGCCACATCGCGGATGTCACCGGTGTGCAGTTCCACACTGTCTTTTTCGGGATAATCAAACGGCACGATGTCCAGCGAGCGGATGTCCGTTTCGCCCTTGGCCCGCAAGTGCCGAATCAAATTGATTCCCAAAAACCCGCTGCCGCCCGTCACCAGAATCTTACCGATCGCCATAGTCGCTCTTTCCATTCATCTCATCACAGTTTGGCCAAAGTTGCGCGCAGGACTGTATCCACGTCCAAGTCCATGAGGCAAGCCAGATCCCCCCGGCGGCATGTGCGCGCGTGGCACGGTCGGCAATCGAGGCCCTCCTTGACCACCACGCCGTCGCGTTGCCGCCACGGCCCGGTGCGCGCGGGATCCGTCGCGCCATAAATCCCCACCAACGGCACACCGAGCGCGTCCGCCCAATGCAGCGGCCCGGAATCCACCCCCACCAGCAAATCCATGCCCTTGAGCAACCCGCACAGTCCCGGCAAATCCGTTTTGCCACACAAATTCCGGCATCTCTCGCCAATCTGCCGCGCGAGGCTTTCGCCGGCTTCGGTATCGCCCGCGCCACCCACCACATAAATCCGGCAGCCCATTTCGCGAATCATCCGCTGCCCCAGTTCCGCGAATTTTTCAACGGGCCAATTTTTGGTGGCCCACCGCGAAAACGGCGCAAAGGCCACGTGCGGGCCGGGGCTGCCATCGCCGGGATTTTCCGCAAAGTCCAACTGCAGTTCCGGCACCTCCGTGCCGGGCGCCAGCAAATTGACCACCGCCAACATTTCCGCGGTGGCGTGGCCGCGCGGGCCGGCGGTCTTCGCGGGTTGCTCGTGGTAAAACCGCGCCGCGCCCTCCCGCGCCCAAGCCGGCCCATAGCGCCGCCGGCCGCGCGCCAAGCGCGCCACCAGCGCGCTCTTCAACAACCCTTGCAAATCCACGATGGCATCATAGCGCTCCCAACGCAGCTCCCGCCAGAACGCCCAAAATCCGCGTGCAAAATTACGCCGCGGGAACAAAATCACCCGCTCCACCCCGCGGAGTCCTGCCACGAGGTTGCCGTATTCCGGCTGTGTCACCCAATCCACTGTGGCCCCGGTGCGCGCTTGCAACGCGCGCACCGCCGGCAAGGCGTGGGCAATATCGCCCAACGAACTCAACTTGATGACCAGAATCCGCATCTCAGCCGGGGCGGGACAAAATTTCTTCCACCCGCTTGATTTTGAGCGCCTTGCCGGTTTCTGGGTCCACGGTCAGTAGCGCGCCATGTAGCCGGACATCGCCGCTGGCGATTTCAAACTTGGTGGGCATGCCTGTCAGGAAACGCGTCAGGATGGCCTCCGTAGTGCGGCCAATCACGGAATCGCACGGACCGGTCATGCCCAAATCCGTCATGTAGGCGGTGCCTTTGGCGGTCACGGCTTCATCGGCCGTCTGGATGTGCGTATGCGTGCCCAGCACCGCCGTCACGCGCCCATCCAGAAACTTGCCCATCGCCACCTTCTCGCTGGTGGCCTCGGCGTGCATATCCACAATGATGATCTTGTGCGCCGCGCCGTGTTCCTTGAGCCACGCATCCACCGCGCGGAAGGGACAATCGGCCACGGTGTTCATGAAAGTGCGCCCCATCAGTTGCACAATCGTCACCGGCCCCGCCGGCGACGGCACCGTGCTGACGCCGTGCCCCGGACAGCCCGGCGGCAGGTTCAGCGCGCGCACAATGCGCGGCTCGCGGTCAAAGTAGGCCGCCGCTTCTTTCTGATCCCACACATGGTCGCCCATGGTCAGCGCATCGGCGCCGCCCGCGAACAGCTCTTCTGCCAATGCCGCGGTGATCCCCCGCCCCGCCGCGCTGTTTTCCGCGTTGGCCAGCACGAAGTCCGCGCGCTTTTCCGCCTTGTAGCGCGTGGCCACGCGAGCCATGGCCATGCGGCCCGGCCCGCCCACAATATCGCCCACCACCAGGATTTTCATGTCACGCGCTCCTTGTTTCCCTTCACCGGACATACTCCACGCAACGCAGCTCCCGGATGACCGTCACTTTGATGGGCCCCGGAGAGTCCACGCGCGTCTCTATTTGCTGGGCGATGCGCCGCGCCAGTTGAATGGCAGCGGCGTCATCCACTGCCGTCGGCTCCACAAAAATACGCAGCTCGCGCCCGGCCTGCATGGCGAGGCTTCGCACCACGCCCGGTTCCGCCGCGGCAATTTCTTCCAGATTCTTCAGCCGTTGCAAAAATTGTTCCGTAGTGTCGCTGCGCGCGCCGGGGCGCGCGGCGGTGACGGCATCCGCCACAGCCACCAACGCGGCATAGACATTGGCCGGCGCGGTTTCCACGTGGTGCGTCCGTACGGCCGCCACCACCTCCGCGCTTTCGCCAGCGTGCTGAAGCAAGTCCGCGCCGATCTCCGCGTGCGGACCACCCGCCTCCTGCGTGGCCGCCTTGCCTAAATCATGAAACAGCCCCGCCCGCTTGGCAATGTCCGCGTTCAGGCCCAGCTCCGCGGCCAGCAATCCGGCCACATGGGCGGTTTCGCGCGCGTGTTGCAGCACGTTTTGCGCGAAACTGGTGCGGAACTTCAACCGCCCCAGCGCCCGCACCACCTCCCCGGCGGCTGGCGCCAGATTCAGCTCGGTCAGCGCGTCTTGCCCGGCCTGCAAAATCAAGCCGTCCACTTCTGCCGCCACTTTGTCCACCATTTCCTCAATGAGCGCCGGATTGATCCGGCCATCTGCCACCAGCCGCTCCAATGCGACCTTGGCCACTTCGCGCCGGATGGGATCAAACGACGACAGCACCACCACTTCCGGCGAATCATCAATAATGACCGACACTCCCGTCGCCAGTTCCAGCGCGCGGATATTGCGTCCTTCGCGGCCGATGATGCGCCCCTTCATGCTTTCATCCGGCAGGCGCACCGCCACGGTGGTAATCTCTGAAACATGGTCCACTGCCACGCGCGGCAGGACATCCATCAAAAGCCGCCGGGCATCATGTGCGGCCTCGGCGCGTGCGGCGGCCTGCGCCTTGCGCAGCCAGTCGGCGGTTTCCGCCGCGATTTCTTCCTGCAAGCCGGCGCGCAATTCCGCACGGGCTTGGTCGGCAGTCAGGTGGGCGGCGGTTTCCAGCCGCTGCTGGGCGGTGGCCATGGTCGCGGCCAGTTTCTCCTGCTCGGCGGTTAGCGTGGCGCGCGCGGCTTCCAATTGCTGGGCGCGGACATCCAACGCCTGCGCCCGTTCTTCCAACCGCTGCTCCTCACGCTCCAAACGCTCATCCTGGCGCGACAACCGGTCCGCCGCGGCCGACAGCACCAGTTGCCGCTGCTGCAAATCGCTTTCGGCCTGCTCGCGTTTGCGCAACAGCTCATCGCGCGCGGCCAGTTGCGCCTCCTTGCGGATGACTTCGGCATCGCGCTGCGCGGCTTGCAGGATTTCCGCCGCGCCGCGTTGCGCGCTACGGCTCCGCAGCCGCACCACCAGCATGTGCAGCCCCACGCCAATCAGCGTGAAGCCTGCCGCCGTCAGCACCGGCCAGAACCATTCCCAAAAGACGCTCATCTCATCCCGTCAGCCGTGCCAGTTTTTCTTCCGCGCCGGCCATGAACCGCACCTGTTTTTCCGTCACGATCAAATCCATTCGCGCGTCATGGGCATCCATCGGCACTTGCGTCACCAGGCGCGCCTCGTCGCAGAGCCCCACCCGCAGCGCGTCGCTTCCCGCCAGCAGGCGGTCATAGTGCCCGGTGCCGTGCCCCAAGCGCCCGCCGGCGCGATCAAACGCCACGCCGGGCACAACAATAATCCGCAGCTCCGCGGCGGCAGCGGGCACCCGCAGCGCCGGCTCCATAATGCCGTGCGCGCCAGCCACCCAGCGGGTCGTGGCATCCACCCAACTCCAGACGTAGCCGTTCTTTTCACGCCGCGGCACCGCCACCTGCGCGCCGCGCGCCAACAAATCCGCCAGCAGCAAATCGGTCGCCGGCTCGGTGGCCACCGCGCGGTACAGGCCCACTTGAAAACCCGCCACCCACCAGTCTTGCGCCAGCAGCATCTTTTGGATAGCCGCCGAGGCCGCCGGCGCGACCCGTCGGTTCTTGAACTGTGCGCGCAGTTTGGTTTTCATTTTAGCAATCCTCGCAAGTCGAATCCCGCCGGCGGGCGGGTCGGCCGCCCCTTGGCATTCACCACGCACCAGTGCACGGTGGCTTCGGCAATCACATCCTCACCGCGGCGAATCACCTGCTGGAACGCGCCTCCAACCCGGCGCGGTTCGCCCGCTTCGGTTTCAATGGTCAGCTCGTCATCGGCATAGGCCGGCTGACGGTACGCCAGTTCCAGCCGCGCAATCACCGTGAAAAATCCCGCTGCAATCAGCCCTTTGTAGTCAAACCCCACGGCATGCAAAAACTGCATCCTGGCGTGTTCCAAATAGTTAACGTACACCGCGTGGTTCACGTGGCCATACGAATCGCACTCGTAGGGCCGCACAGTAAGCTGGATCACATGCTTCATATACGCGCCGCACCATACACCCCCCCGCCCCGCTGGTGCAAGCCATCCACCCGCCCCCCGCCCGTCGCCGCGTCAACCGCGGTTCAATTCATAAATCCGCGCCAGCCCGTGCAGTGTCAGATCGGGATACACCGGAATCTTCAGCCCGGCGGTGGCCAGCACCTTGCGCGCATAGCCGCCCGTGGCGCAAACGATGGGTTCTTTTTTGCCGCAGGCCTTGCTCAACTGCCACAGGATTTCCGTCACCATGCCGCGGAAACCCCAGCGCGCGCTCAAGCGCATGGCTTCCTCGGTGTTGCGTCCGGTGGGCAGCTTGATGCCGCCCGGTTTCAGCTTGGGCAACTGCGCGGCGCGCTGGCCCATGGCGGTGAACCACATGCCAAAGCCCGGCGCGATGACCCCGCCCACGAAGCCGCGCCGCGCCAACACCAGATTGAACGTGGTGGCGGTGCCGAAGTCGCACACGATGCACGGCGTGCCGCACAACTCCGCGCCGGCCACTGCGTTGGCCAGCCGGTCGTGACCGGTTTGGTCGGGGCGCTTCAAATCCAGATTGATGCCGTAGTCCAAGTCGGTATCCAGCCACAGCACCGGCACACGCGGGAATGTCTGGCGCACGAGGCGCGTCCACGTCGTGTTCAGCTTGGGCACGACGGAGCCGAGGCAGATGCCGTCGGGAATTTCGCCGTTGGCCACCGTTTCCAGAATGACCGGGCTGACGCTTTCGGTGCGCGCCGCGCGGCGAATCTTGCCGTTGGAATACCAGCCGGCGGCCGTTCGTGAGTTGCCAATGTTGACTGCCAGGATTTTCATAGTTCCGGTTCATCCTCCCGGGCGCCGGCGGCCAACCAGCGGGCCCGCACATCCGCCAAGGGAGCTTGAACAACCCTCCGCAATGATTCCACCAAAAGTTCAAGCATCTCGTCCACAGAAATCTGACAGCCCTGCAACCGGCAGGACGTCACGCGGCCCTGCAACTCCGCCGGAAAATCACCGCGCGCTTGTGCCACATTGATGCCAATCCCCACCACCGCAAACTCGATGCGCCCGGCGCCCAGCCGCGGCTCCACCAGTACGCCGCAGATTTTTTGGCCGCGTGCCTGAACATCGTTGGGCCACTTCACGCGCAGTTCCGGCACGCCCGCCGCATGCAGCGCATCATGCGCCGCCATTGCGCCCAGAATTGCCAACCCGGGCGCCTGTGCCGCCGGCCAATCCGGGCGCAGAATGAACGACGCATAGACCCCCGCCGCCGGCAGCGATTGCCATGGCCGCGCCCGACGCCCGCGCCCGCGGCTTTGCTGCGCGGCCACCACAAGCGCGCCGGCTTCCGCCCCCGCCAGCGCCCAATCGCGGGCGACATCGTTGGTGGATTCCGTAGTCGCCAGCCAGCGCCTTGGATAGCCCCACGGCATGGCCGCGCTACTCGAAGTCCAAACCCAAATCCGCCGCGCGCGAAGAATGCGTCAACGCGCCGACAGAGATGGCCGTCACGCCCGCGCGCGCATATTCGCGCACATTTTCCTTGGTGATGCCGCCGGATGCTTCCGTCTTGCAGGCGCCGCCGCACAATTCCACGGCCTCGGCCACTTGCGCGGGGGTCATGTTGTCCAGCAGCACCCAGTCTGGCTGGCCGGGCAGCGCTTCGCGCAATTGCTCCAGTGAGTCCACTTCAATTTCAATTTTCAGGTTGGGGTACGCGCGGCGCGCGGCGCGCACGCAATCCGCCAGCGAGCCCTGTTGCGTGCGCCGCCAGAAGGCCACGTGGTTATCTTTGATTAACACCGCGTCGTGCAACCCCTGCCGGTGGTTCGTGCCGCCGCCGCATTGTACCGCGTACTTGTCCAGCTTGCGCAGGCCGGGCACAGTTTTGCGGGTGTCGAGAATCAAGGTGCCATAGTCCGCCACAATCCGCACGAGGCACTCCGTGGCGGTGGCGATGCCCGTCATGCGCTGCGCAAAGTTCAGCGCGGTGCGCTCGGCGGTCAACAGCGCGCGCGCCGGCCCGGCCACCGTGAGCAGCGCGGTTCCCGCCGCCACACATTCGCCGTCGGGGCACAGAATCTCCACTTGCAGCGCCGGGTCCGCCTGCCGGAATACCGCAGCGGCAATCTCCATGCCGGCCACCACCACCTCGTGGCGGGCCACCAACCGCGCGCGTGCGGTTTCCCCGGCGCCCACCAGCGCCAACGTGGTGGCATCGCCAGAACCGACATCCTCCGCCAAGGCACGCGCGATCAACTCACGCACTTCCGCATCCTGCATCAACGTGTTGTCTGGATTCATGGGATTGTCTCCTTTTTTGCGCTCATGATTTGCGGCGGCGCGTGCTTGACGGACGTTTGCCGGGCAACCGCTTGCCCGGATGATAGACAATGGCTTTGCGCTTGCCAATTTGCACCGTGCCCTTGAACGGATTTTCGGTTTTCTTCAATTCATAGATTTGGTCGCGCAGCAGCGCGGCGCGTTCGAACTCCATGGCCTCGGCGGCCTCGAACATCTCGCGCTCCATTTCCGCGATGGCGCGCACCACGTCATAATCGGCGCCGGCCTCGTGGACGGCAAACTCTTCGGCTTCGCGGGCCTTCTCGGCCTGCATGAGGCTTTCACTGATGGCCTTTTCAATTTTGCGCGGCGTGATGCCATGCGCCCGGTTGTATTCCTCCTGCTGGCGGCGGCGCTCGCTGGTCAGGTCAACCATCCGCTGCATGGAATCCGTGACTTGGTCGGCGTAGAGGATCACGCGGCCTTGCAGGTGGCGCGCGGCGCGGCCGGCAGTTTGGATGAGCGATGTTTCGCTGCGCAGGAAGCCTTCCTTGTCGGCATCCAGCACGGCCACCAGCGCCACTTCCGGCAGGTCGAGACCCTCGCGCAGCAGGTTGATGCCGATGAGGCAATCGAAGTCCGCCTTGCGCAGCCCGCGCAGGATGTCCACTCGGTCGAGCGCAGTGATGTCCGAGTGCAGGTATTTGCAGCGGATGCCGATGTTTTGCAAATAAACGGACAAATCCTCGGCCGTCTTTTTGGTCAGGGTGGTCACCAATACGCGGTCCTTCCGCTCGGCGCATTGGCGGACTTCTTCAATCAGGTCGTCCACTTGGTTGCGCAGCGGGCGCACCTCCACCAGCGGGTCGAGGATGCCAGTGGGGCGGATAATCTGCGGCACGGGGGTGCCGGCCAGTTGGAACTCCGTCGGGCCCGGCGTGGCCGAGGTGAACAGGACTTGGTTCGTCAGCCCCATGAATTCGTCATAGCTCATCGGCCGGTTGTCGAGCGCGGAGGGCAGCCGGAAGCCGTGCTCCACCAGCGTGCGCTTGCGGGCCTGGTCGCCGTTAAACATGCCGCGGATTTGCGGCAGCGTGACGTGCGACTCATCAATCACCGTCAAAAAGTCGCGCGGGAAAAAGTCCATCAGCGTGTAGGGCCGCGAGCCGCGCGGACGGCCGGAAAGCGGGCCGGAATAATTTTCGATGCCGCTGCAATAGCCGACCTCGCGCAGCATTTCCATGTCGAAGGTGGTGCGCATCCGCAGGCGCTGGGCTTCGAGGAGCTTGTTCTGGGCTTCCAACTCCGCCACCCGCGCCTCCATTTCCGCCAGTACGCGCGTGACGGCCGGGGCGATTTTTTCCGCGGGCATCACGAAGTGCTTGGCCGGCGAAATCGTGGTGTACTCGAAATGCTGGAGGGTTTTGCCGGTCAGTGGATCAATGCGACGCAGGCTTTCGATGCGGTCGCCGAAAAACTCCACGCGCACGCCGTCCTGGCTGTAGCCGGGAAAAATGTCGAGCGTGTCGCCGCGCGCGCGAAACGTGCCCGGGAGCGTGGAAATATCGTTGCGGGTGTATTGCACATCCACCAGCTTGCGCATGATGTCCTCGCGCGCGAACTCTTCGCCCGCGCGCAGGGTCACCAGCATCCCGCGGTAATCCTCGGGCGAGCCCAGGCCGTAGATGCACGAGACAGAGGCCACGATGACCACATCCTCGCGGTTGATCAGCGCATCCGTCGCCGCGAGACGCAGGCGTTCGATCTCCTCGTTGATGCTCGCATCCTTCTCAATATAGGTGTCCGTTTGCGGAATGTAGGCTTCGGGCTGGTAGTAGTCGTAATAGCTCACGAAATACTCCACAGCGTTGCGCGGGAAAAATTCCTTGAGCTCGGCGTAGAGTTGCGCGGCCAGCGTTTTGTTGTGCGAGATCACCAGCGTGGGCCGGTTCAGTTGCGCAATCACGTTGGCCATCGTGAACGTCTTGCCGGAGCCGGTCACCCCCTCCAGCGTGCGATAGTGCGCCCCCTCCCGAAAGCCGGCCACCAGCGCGGCGATGGCCTCCGGCTGGTCGCCGGTGGGCTGAAAGTCCGCTACCAGTTCAAATCCGGCCACGATCGCCCGTCGGGGAACTCAGCCCCAGCGCTCCTTCATCACAGTTTCGCCGAGGGGCCGGCGCGAGCGCGGGCGCGGATTGGGCTCCACGTCGGGGAAGCCCAGCGGCGTCATGCCCACCACTTCCACGCCATCCGGCAGGCCCAGCGTGGTGCGTACCGCCGCCGGATCGAACGAGCCCACCCAGCACGTACCCAACCCGGCTTCCGCCGCGGCCAGCATCAGGTGGTCCATCGCCAGCGCGCCATCCACCAGCGCATAATTTTTGCCGTCATAGGAGCGCGTCCAAGCCTCGCCGGGCACCACGCACACCACAATGATCACCGGCGCTTTCCAGAACCATTCGCGCGCGTAGGCCGCGCCCAGCGCGCGCCGCGTGGTTTCGTTGCGCACCACAATGAAGCGCCAGGGCTGCTTGTTGCAGGCCGACGGCGCCAACCGCCCCGCCTCCAGCACCGTTTGCAGCAGCGCTTCCGGCACGGGCTCCGCCTTGTAGGCGCGCACACTGCGCCGCGTGGTGGCCAAATCGTGAAACGCCGGCGACACGGCCTACCTCTTGGTGGTTTGCAACCGCCCGCCAAAGTTGCCGGGCTGGAGCGGATCGGTGGAATAACCGTCAATGCGCACCGTGGCCGAGTGGCCGGCAAACTCGCCGGCGGCGATCAGGTGCGCACTCGGGAACTTGGCCGTGGCGCTGGTTTCCTTGACGATGGTGAACACGTTGCCGTTCACCGGGCCGCTGAGCACTTCCGCGCCCCACAGCCCGACAATCTGCGCGGTGCCGTTGGTCACATAGATATTCACGAGCCCCGCGTCGCAGACCGGCGCGGGCGTCGGGTTGTTTGTCGTGGCCGCCGCGTGGAAGCAGATGTCGTAACTGCCGCCATAGTTGCCGGCCACGGCCGGGTTGGGCTCCTCGCCGCTGCTGCTGCCGCTGTTATAGCTGGCAATTGCCAGCGCCCCCCCCACCGCCGCCGCGCCACCCACGATGATTGCCGCCGGCAGCAGATACTTGGATTTGCCGGACTTCGGCGGGGCGGCCGGCGGTTGCGCCGTGGCCGGGCCAGCCATTTGCTGCTGCGCCTGTTGTGCCACGGTGCTCGCGGCGGGAATCGCCTCCGGCGCCACGCCGGACTCGACCACCTTCACCGTCTGCCATTCCGTTTCGCGCGATTCGCCATCCGCGTTTTCGGCCTGAATATAATAGAACAACTGCGTGCCGGGACCGATCATGTGGCCCGGAATCGTGCCATACCAGGTGCCCGCGCCCGAACTGGTCAACGGCACGCGAAACGGCGTCATCCCGCGCGATGCCGCATAAAACAGCGACACCCCCTCCACCCGCGCCGCCGCGTCGCGGACGGTGGCCCGCACACCAAGCGGCTGGCCCTTCACCGCCACCTTGATCGGATCGTGCACAATCGCCGGCGCCCCGCACACCGGCGCGGCGGCCAACGCCAAGGCCAACAAGGCCGCCCAACATCTGGTTGTCCACTTCATAAAAGCTCCACTTTTCCATGGCGTGGAAAAAAGTCTTCCACGCTGTGGAAAAAATATTTCCACACTGTGGAAAACCTATACCCGATTCCTCCCCGCATGGGAAGAGGCCAGAAGAAGCAGGTTCCGTCAGGCTTGTTCTGGTTCGGGTTTGCGCGTACGCCGCGCGGATGTTTTGGCCTTGTTTGCTGCTTTCTTAACACGATAACTGACCTTGGGTTCTCCAACGGCGGGATACTGATCCAACCAAGCAAGGTCCTTGCCAATGACCAATTCGGACATAGTCGCATTGTGCGTGTTGGTCATCGGGATCAATCGCATTTGAAAGCCATGTGCGCGGGCCATTATCTTGACTTCTTCGGCATTGTCATACGTCATCAAAAACTCGCCCGCAATTGTTTCACAGATCGAAAAAAGACGGTGATGATCCAGCTCGCAATGCCGATAAAGCCGTTTGCCTGCTTTTTTCCCGCCAGCGGTATAGGGGGGATCAATAAAAAAGGCGGCCCTTTGATCCGCAGCATGCCGCTGAATAACTGCAAGGCCATCCTCTTGCCGAAACTCCATACGGCGAGCTATCAGATTCATATTGGTGAGGCGGCGCGCAAGAGTTGCTGGGTACCACCGCGATTTAATACCCTTGCCATTTTCACCATATTTTAAAAATCCGGAGCCTGCGGCCAAAATACCCCCATGATACGTGCGATTTTTAAGAATGGTTTGAAATGCTTTTTCCTTGCTCGATCTTGGCGTGCGGGAGATTTCCCTCACCACTGAGTCTTTAGTCAGGTCAAACTCCATGATTCGCCGGGCCAACCAATCGGCCTCGCCGTTGACCACCGCCCGCCAAACCGCAGCAATATCGTCATCAATTTCCACCATAACAGCACGCTCAACCAAGTTCTCAAAGAGCGCCGTTAAGCTGATAATGCCCCCCCCAACAAATGGCTCAACAAGATACTGCGGTTTGGGGAAAATACTGCTTATCCAGGACCGAAACGTGGGCACAAACCACGTTTTCCCCCCCGGATAACGGAATGGACTCCTTTGCGGGATGGAAGCGACATTAATCGGCTTGGGAGCTTCAAGCTCATCGCCAAGTTCTGGGAACAGAAGTATTTGGGCTTCTTTGCGCATTAAAAGGGACGTTCAATTGTTTGATTTGCAGGAGGCGTTTCCAGTTTTTCATCGAGCCGTTCCTGGAGCTGTTTGACAAATGATTCTACTTTTCCTGGCACCGGTGTCGTAATCGAGCGGAGAGCCGGTGTGAATTCGGTAAAAACTTCGTCTACTTTAGTGAGGTGGTATCGGGGTTGGCCAGAGTGTTCGCTGAGCTGCAAATCGTAAATGAACCAAGCAATGTCTGCTTTGGATTTAGCTGTTGTAGTAAGGCGGGGCAAGGTATCAAAGAAACTCTTATTCAGCGCGACCGCGCACTTTTTGCCCCACGAATTCAAGATGCCACCTTTGAAGAGCAACTGTGGAGCCAAACGCTTTCGGGATGATGACAAAAAATCCGGGCGGGGATAATTCGGCTGATCTGACCAGTCCATCACTCCCCTGCGCTTTGGGTCTTTCACGTAATACTCGAAGGGAGCCCTGACATTTCCTGATATGTAAACCGCCTGAACCTCCAATGCGCCGAAATCAAGTACCTTGCCTTCGGAATCATAAGACACCAAAACCATGTCAATGTTCCCGGCAGATTTGCCATACGCATCGTTGAGTCTGACTTCCATTAAGGAACTCCACGCTACGTCATCCGGGAAAAAGAAAGAGGCCGCATCGTCTGTGATCAGCCAATCTTCGCGGAAACGAATGGGGCAGGTAATGGCGGGTTGACCGTCATGTAAAACACTGCAAACCCCGAGCGGATTTTTTGCCTTGTCTTTTGTGCAGTTTGGAACCGAGTTGTTAAACGGACAAAGACGCCGCAAACGATAGCGATTGGCACTGGCTGATTGGTCAGTTATCAGATGTCCAAATACTTCTGCCAACGGCTGATGTTTTTGCTTCATTTCTATGACTGCATCTCTTTCTTTAGCCTTTTGAGTCCTGCGGGCAATCTCTGTTCCCATTATTTAAGCACCGCACGGCCGTCACCAGCTATAGTTCACGGTGTAGGTCAGTACGGTCTCGCCGTCGGCTGGCACCGGCACGCGGAATTCGATGGTGTGTGAATCAAAGCGCGTCCACTCCGCGCTGGCGGCGCTGATCTTCCAGTTGGCGGCGCGGTAGAGCGGCTCAATCACGCGGATTTCCACGGCTTCCTTCTCCTTGCGATTGCGCAGCTTGATTTCGATGGTTTCGCTCATCCGCTGGGCGGTGGTGTCCACGGAGAAATCAGTTTGCTTGCGCTCGCCCACCAGATCAAACGCGCTGCCCATTTCGAGTTTGAGCTTCTCGTTCTTGGGCAGGTGGTCCAGCTCGTTTTCGCCGATGAACTCGCGCCGGCCATCCACGTCGGTCCGGTACAGGCGCATCCGGCCCTTGGGTAGCGGCACGCCAAGCTGGTTATTCTCGCGGTTTTCAATCTCGATGCGCACGCCCACCTTCTTGATGGCGGTTTGGCCGTAATCGGGGTCACTGTTGAGCCGGCGCCAATATCGGGCATCCACCAGCGGATTATAAACATAGTAGCGGGTGCCCTTCACGCCGCTGGCGCGCAAAAACTCCACCTGCTTGAGCTCGTTGTTCCGCACCTGCACCGGCCGCGGCAGAGTGTAAAGATGGAATTCATCAAACGAACGTTCTTCCGGCATGGCATCAGCGACTGCCATCTCCATAACAACATCCACTCCGAACCTGCCATCAAAACCCCGGTCCAGTTTCTGCACGTCGCCGGCAATCAGTTTGACGGTCGTATCGGTGAAGTCTTTGCCAGTCTCATTCTGCAATGAAATCCAGCCGGAAAAGTCAAAGGTGTCGCCGCCTTCCGCGGGCATCACCAGATTATACGTGGCCTCCCAGCTCATGCCTTCGGTGACATAGGCCACCTCCACCGGGCACTCCCCCGCCCGCTCTGCCGCCAACTGCCACACCAGCGAGGGCTTCAGAAATGCTGCGGGGTCCAGCCCCTCGAACACCGGCTGGCCGGGCAGCGAAAACCGCACCGCGCCATCGGTTTCGATGATTGGCTGCTCGCTGCGGCCACCCGGGATGTAGCCGCTGCGGATCACCTTGCCGCGGTGTTCCTTGATGGTGCCATCCCTCCGCTTTTCTTCAAAGCGTACGTTCTGGCCTTCTAGTTGGTAAAGGAGCAAGCCTTCCGTCAGCGGGTCGTTGACAAAACTCTGCTCGAGAATGCGCACGCCGAAGGGTTTCTTGCCCAGCTCGCGCAGCATGACGGAATCCGGCTCCAACTGGCGCGACATATCCGTCACGCGCACGGTGGAAACACCCTTGGTCAATTGCAGCGTGCGGGTTTCCTTCACCGTGGCGAATCCGTCGTTGTAAATGGTCACCTGCGGCCCCGTGGCCCACGCCGCCATCGGCAGCAACAACAGCAAGGGAATCAGTTTTTTCATGGCCTCTCCTTGGCGGGCGGGTGTCACCAGCTATAGTTCACGGTGTAGGTCAGCACGGTCTCGCCATCGGCCGGCACCGGCACACGGAATTCGATGGTGTGCGAATCAAAGCGCGTCCACTCCGCGCTGGCGGCGCTGATCTTCCAGTTGGCCGAACGATAGAGCGGCTCAATCACGCGGATTTCCACGGCATCCTTCTCCTTGCGATTGCGCAGCTTGATTTCGATGGTTTCGCTCATCCGCTTGGCGGTGGTGTCCACGGAGAAATCAGTTTGCTTGCGCTCGCCCACCAGATCAAACGCGCTGCCCATTTCGAGTTTGAGTTTCTCGTTCTTGGGCAGGTGGTCGAGCTGGTTTTCGCCGGTGAACTCGCGCCGGCCATCCACGTCGGTCCGGTATAGCCGCATCCGGCCCTTGGGCAGCGGCACGCCAAGCTGGTTATCCTCGCGGTTTTCAATCTCAATGCGCACGCCGACTTTCTTGCTGGCGGTTTGGCCGTAGTCAGCATCGGTGTTGGCGCTGCGGGAGTAACCATAACCCACCAGCGGATTATAGACATAATAGCGGGTGCCCTTCACGCCGCTGGCGCGCAAAAACTCCACCTGCTTGAGTTCGTTGTTCCGCACTTGCACCGGCCGCGGCAGGGTGTAGAGATGGAATTCGTCAAACGCGCGTTCTTCCGGCATGGCGGCGGGCGCGGGTCTGGCTCCCATCAGCACTAACGGCTGGCGATATTCCGGACGCCGGGTCACCTTCTGCACGTCGCCGGCAATCAGTTTGACCGTTGTATCGGCAAAATCCTTGCCGGTGCTGTTGCGCAGCGAAATCCAGCCGGAGAAGTCGAAGGTGTCGCCGCCTTCCGCGGGCATCACCAGATTATACGTGGCTTCCCAGCTCATGCCGGCAGTGACATAGGCCACCTCCACCGGGCACTCCCCTGCCCGTTCCGCCGCCAACTCCCACACCAGCGAGGGCTTCAAGAATGCGGTGGGGTCCAGCCCCTCGAACACGGGCTGGCCGGGCAACGAAAACCGCACCGCGCCATCGGTTTCGATGATTGGTTGCTCCGAGCCGCCGCCCGGGATGTAGCCGCTGCGGATCACCTTGCCAAGGTGTTCCTTGATGGTGCCGTCCCTCCGCTTTTCTTCAAAGCGCACGTTCTGGCCTTCCATCTGGTAGAGCATCAACCCCTCCGTCAGCGGGTCGTTGACGAAGCTCTGCTCGAGGATGCGCACGCCGAAGGGTTTCTTGCCCAGCTCGCGCAACATGACGGAATCCGGCTCCAACTGGCGCGACATATCCGTCACGCGCACGGTGGAGACGCCCTCCGTCAGTTGCAGGTTGCGGGTTTCCTTCACCGTGGCGAACCCGTCGTTATAAATGGTGACCTGCGGACCGGTGGCCCACGCCGCCGCGGGGAACAACAAAAGGGCGATCAGTTTTTTCATGGCGCTTCCTTATATAATGGGTTCGCCGTGAGCCTACTCCACCCCCCGGACGGCCACAATCCCAAACTGCCCCCGAATTTTTGCTGGCGAAACGCTTCACGTTCTGCCATATCCTTTATGTCTTTCGGCGCAGGTTGTGCGCCCGGAAGCCCACAAGGATTTTAGACGATGGCTGACCTAATCAAAAGGCTGGGCGTGGCGCTTTTGGCGGGCGCGCTGGCGGCGGGCGGCAGCGCCTGCGGCAAAAAAAATGCGACCGGCGGTGATGTCGCCACGCTCATCAGCGAGGCGTGGACCAAGTATCGCCTCAGCGAGTTCCAGGATGCGCAGCTCACGTTCGAGGCCGCGCGGGCCAGCGCCCAGCCGGGTTCCGACGCGTGGGCCATGGCCACCTATGGCCTCGCCACCACGTGGGACCTGCGCCGCCCCGGCGAAGACCCCAAGCTCGCCACCAAGCTCTATCAAGAAATCCTCACCAACGCCCCCGCCAGCCCCATGATCCCGTGGACCGAGCTGGCGCTGGCCCGCCAAAAGCATCTGGTGCCCGTCGGGCAGGAGCCCGACTACGCCGCCGTGCACAAGGCCTATCAACACATCATGGATGCCTTCCCCGGCCACCTCGCCGCCAAGGAGGCATTCCTTTATCAAGAGAGCATCGAGCTGGCCAAGCTGGAGGAAGCCAGCACCCGCGCCGCCGTCAAGCGCCTGAATCAGTTTGTGCAATCTGACTCCACCGAATTCACCGGCCCCGCGTGGTCGCTACTGGCTGTGGCCCACACCACGCTCAAGAATCCCGCCGGCCGCCTGCACGCCGAACAAAAATCCTTTGAGCTGACCGAAGTGGACCCCGCCGACCCGTTCGTGGAGTTCGCCTGGGCCTACTGGAATCTCGCCACCATCGCCGAGTTTGAAGTGGGCGATTTTGACTTGGCCCGCCACTACTACAACAAGCTGCTGGAGGCCTACCCCAACGACATCCGCGTCTATGGCTGCAAGCAGGCCCTGGCGCGGATGGATGCGCTGGAAGCGCAAATCCGCGCCGAAGAGGAGGGCCGTTAAGATGCGCCTGATCCAGAAGCTGCTGGACTTTGTGCGAACCTACTTCGCCCTGCTCGTGGTGTTCGCGGTATTCCTGTGGTCGGCGTGGGTGATCGCCACCTACCGCGCCCAGCAAGCGCCACCGGGCTCCATCGTCATTCGCCTTGGCCACTGGCAACTGGAAGCCAGCGTGCGCGAGGGCCTCGACGAAATGGCCCGCGACTACCAGAAGCTGCACCCCAACGTGGTCATCATTCAGGACGCCATCCCCGAAGGCACCTACGGCCAGTGGGTCAGCACCCAGCTCATGGGCGGCACCGCGCCGGACATCATGCAGGTCGGCGCCATGCTGCCCGACAACATCTGGCTTTCCTATTACAACCGCTATTTTCAGCCGCTGAGCCGGTATGTCAATACCCCCAATCCGCACAATGCCGGCACCGACATCGCCGATGTACCCCTGCGGCGCACATTCAAAGACGGCATGAAAACCGCCTACGTTGCGGAAATGCAGGAATACATGTCCGTGCCGCTCTCCCAGTTCGGCGTGCGCATTTTCTATAACAAGGACCTGCTCAAGAAATTGACCGGCCTCGACGTGGCCCCGCTGGACTACCGCGAATTCCTCGCTGTCTGCCAGAAAATCCAAAGCGTGACCAACCCCACCAGCGGCCAGCCATATATTCCCATTGCGGGTTCGGCCTATCACTTCGGCCACTGGGATGGCATGATGTTCTCGCCCGTCACCTATGGCTGCTTCCGCCGCGCCGACTTCAACCGCGACGGCTTTGTCGGCAACGATGAAACCTTCGTGGCTTTCAAGACTGGCCAGCTCGATTTCCTTTATCCGCCCCTCGCCTGCTGGCTCAAAATGCTGCGCGAGGTCACCGGCTACTTCCAAACCGGCTACACCGGCCTCGGCCGCGATGAAGCCGTGTTCCTCTTTGCCCAGCAGCGCGCCGTGTTCATGACCACCGGCACGTGGGATGCTCGCTCCCTGCAAGAGCAGGCCAAGGGGCAATTCGAGGTCGGCATCATGGACTTCCCCATCCCCGCGCGCGACGACCCGGTCTATGGCGGCGTGGTCGAAGGCCGCATCTATGAAACCCCCGGCGCCGGCTTCCGCTTCGGCATCAGCCGCACCTCCAAAAACTTTGATGTGGCGCTGGACTTCCTGCTCTTCCTCGCCTCCCAGCGCGGCAACGAAAAACTCAACCGCATCATCGGCTGGATTCCAGCCATTGTCGGCACCGAGCTCGACCCGCTGCTGCAAGCCTTTGAGCCGCACCTCGAAGGCATCTACGGCAATATCAACTTCAACCTCGGCGGCAACACCGCCGTCACCTGGGGCCAAATCTACTCGCTCTATCAGGTCAACCAAATTTCGTTCGAGGACTTCGCCACGCGCTTCACCGAATATTATCTGCAAAACGGGCTGAAGGACTTCCTGGAGCAGCAGCGCGACTGGCGGCGCGGCATGCAGCGCAACGAACAATATCTGGCCGGCATCCGTGGCCGCGCCATCCTGGCCGACGAAGCCGCCGCCGCCGCCACCGATCCCGCCGCCAAGGCCGCCGCGGAGCTGGATGCCGCCTCGGCGTGGGTCCGCTACCGCGCCATCACCTCCTCGCGTCAAATCTGGGGCGAACTCAACCACGCCCGCCAGTTGGACCTGATCACGCGCGACCACCTGCCCGCCGACTACGTGGCGCCTTACGAATATTCCCCCGCTGTCCTCACCAAAATCCGCGAACGCATCCGCGCGGAGGTCGCGCCATGAGACACGCCCCGACCGTTTTCCACAGCGTGGAAAAAAACTTTCCACAGCGTGGAAAAGTTTCCCCCTGCGGCGCATTATTTTTCCACAGTGTGGAAAAAAGATTTCCACAGTGTGGAAAAAACGGCCCGATTTTTCCACGCAATGGAAAAAGTTTTGACGATTTTTCCACACAATGGAAAATAGGCGAGTGCCGAGCCCAAGTCCGAAGGACGCCGGGCGAACGCGAGCTCTATAGCGACCGGCGCAGCCGGGCGAGCAAGCGAGCCATAGCGAGCGCAGCGGCAACGTTTGAACGATTTTTCCACGCAATGGAACAACTTTGCGGGATTTTTCCACAGTGTGGAAAAATAATTTCCACACTGTGGAAAACTGCCGCGCGCCGCGCCCTGAACCCCGCCGCCCCCACCCCTTCCCCCGCCCGCTGACATGCAACCCAAAGAAGTCAGACCCAACCAGCTCCGTCACCACTGGGAAATTTATTTCTTCATCATTCCCACGCTGCTGCTGATTGCCCTGTTCCAGTATTACCCGGCCAGCTCGGGCATCTTCCACTCGCTGTTCCGCTGGAACGGGTCGGATATTTCCGAATTTGTCGGGTTTGAAAATTATACCGATTTGCTCAAAAACCTCGAGTTCTGGAACTCGTTCAAACTGGCGTTCATTCTCGGGTTTTGGAATGTCATCAAAATGATTCCGGCGCTGCTGGTGGCGGTGAGCATCCACCGCTGCACGTCGGAGAAAATGCAGTTTTTCTACCGGACGCTCTTCGTGGTGCCGATGGTGATTCCGGGGCTGATCACGGTGCTGATCTGGCGTTCGTTCTTCTTCGAGGCCACGGCGGGCTACCTCAACCAGTTCCTCGATTGGACGGGGCTGATGACGCTGCTGCAGCACGGCGGCAACTTCGTGGCGGCCAAGCTGGCCGATCCCGGCACCACGGGCTTGGCCAAGGCCGTGCTGGAGTCGTTCGACTGGCTGACGGCGTTCAAGGCGGGTAGCGCGCCGGCGTGGCTGGGCGATCCCAAGATTATCATTATCGCCTGCGTGGTGTGGGGCTTCCCGTGGGTGGGTTCATTCGCGGTGCTGACCCACCTGGCCAAGCTGCAAAATATTTCCAAGGACATTTACGAGGCGGCCGATATTGACGGCGCCAACTGGTGGACGCGCTTTACCAAGATTGAATTGCCGCTGCTGATGGGCTCGATCTATCTGCTGCTGGTGTTCGCCATCATTGATACGATCAAGGATGCCGGCATGATCCTCGCGCTGGCGGGAATTACCGGCGGCCCCGGCGGCAAAGCGACCGTGCCCGCGCTCTTCATGCTGCGCAAGGCGTTCATGGATCAGCAAATGGGCTACGCCTGCGCGGTGGGCATTGTGCTGACGGTGGTGGTGCTGCTGCTGCAGAAGATTTGCAACATGCTGCTGCAGGGCGAGCCGGAAGGCGGCGCGCGTCCGGGCAAGTCGGCATGGTTTGGGATTCTCGCACTCTACACATTTGCGGAAGGGTTTGTGTTCTTCCGCGCGCACTTGGTGCCGCACACGGCCACGCCGCTCATTTTCGCCGCGTTTGTGGTGACGCTGCTGATCAAGCTGGGTCTGCTGGTGTCGGTGCCGGTGGCGCTGCGCAAGTATGGCCGCGCGCTGCGGCACGGGTTGCTGGCGGTGGCGGCGGGCCTGATGGCGGCGGCCATCACCGGGCGCGCGGATGTCACGTGGCTGCTGTTTGGCTACGCGCTGGTGATGATGCTTTCCACCAGCCTCTTCAAGGCGGCCATCGGCGTGGCGGGCGCAATTTTGATCGGCTACGGCGCGACGGGTGGTTCGCTGAACATGATCATCTCCGGCGCGGTATTCATCATTCTGGCCACGCCGTGGGGCCAATTGGGCGCGCGGGTGGACAAGGCCTATCTGGCGCGTTGCCTGCGCCGCCCCACCCCGGCGGTCAGCAAGGGCGATTTATATGTCGCGCGTTCGTTCGCGCGGCAGCAAATGCCGGCCTACAAGGCGGCGGCGGCGGTCGGCAGCGCGTGGCTGCGCTTTGCCAAGCATGCCTTCATCTGGTTCGTGCTGGCGTTCGCGTTCCTGCCGCTCTACCTGATGCTGATTGTATCGCTCAAGGACAATAACCAGTTCTATCTGAACCCCACCACGCTGACCCAGCCGTTGCATTGGGACAACTGGTCAACGGCCTGGGCCATGGTGTCGCCAACGGTGGCCAACTCCATTTTCCTGTCCACCACGGCCACATTCTTCATTGTGATCTTCGGGCTGGCGGGGGCGTATTTCTTTGCGCGGCTCAAGGTGCCGCTGTCGTCGTTCCTCTGGAATGCGCTGCTGTTGCTGATGATGATGCCGATGATCGCCAACCTCGTGCCGTTGTTCATCCTGCTGCGCGACATGAGCCTGCTCAACACCCTGACCGCCCTGATCCTGGTGGGCGCGTCCGGCGGACAGGCGTTCGCTATTTTCGTCTTCCGCAACTTCATCGCAGATATTCCGCAGGACCTGTTCGAGGCCGCAGAAATTGACGGTGCCAACCACTTCCAGCAGCTCAAGCTGGTGGTGATTCCGCTCTCCGGCCCCATCATGGGCACCGTGGCCGTAATGCAGTTTTTGGGCCAGTGGAATGAGTTTGTGATGCCGCTGATTGTCATGCGCGAACAGGCGAGGCTGCCAGTGACTGTGCAGCTCATCCGCATGGCGGGCGAATACATCAAGCTGTGGGGCCCACTGATGGCCGGCTACGCCATCGCCTCCATCCCGGTGATCATTCTCTTTACGTTCTCCATGAAGCTGTTCGTCAAGGGGCTGACGGAAGGCGCGGTCAAGGGGTGAGCATGGAGTATAGCGCGCCATTTTTCGGTGATGAGATTCCGCTGGATCATCATCCGCTGGAAATCCGGCTGCGCAGCCTCGGGCAGTTGTTCGACTCGCACGATCCCTCCCCCTTTCTCGCCAAGGACCTTGCTGACGACGCGCAGGATTACATCATCGCCAGTGCCGAAGAGGTGGCCGACCGCCTGCCGCTGGCACTGGTGATTCACCTGTCCGAGCCGCCTACCTCGCCGGCGGAGGCGCGCGATGCCGGCGAGGCCATTCGCGAGCATTTTGTGCGGCAGTCGGGGCTCACCCGCCGCCAGTTCCGCTCGCTGATTCATCACGGGTTGATCAGCCTCGCCATCGGGCTGGCGTTTTTGAGCCTGGCGCTGATTACCTCCGCCGCGCTGACCGGCTGGGCCGCCGCCAGCACCCTGCGCGACGTCTTCCGCGAAGGCCTCATCATTTGCGGCTGGGTGGCCATGTGGCAGCCGCTGCAAATCTTCCTCTATGACTGGTGGCCCGTCCTGGGCGAGCGGCGGCTCTACGACCGCCTCAGCCGGATGCCCGTGCAGATTGTGGTGGGCGACTCGCCGGCGTGAAAATGCCGCGGCGGGCAGGCTTGCGCGCGCGGGCGCAAACGGGTAGTCTGCCCTGCGTTTTGTTGCGCCGCCGCGGCGCGACATTGTGGAAAGGTTGCCATGTCCCGTAATGTCTATATTGCCGCCACGGAAGCCAGCAGCGGAAAGTCCGCCATTGCGCTCGGCGTCATGGAAATGATGGTCGAAAAAGTCGGCCATGTCGGCTTTTTCCGCCCCATTATTCCCGCCGATCGCAACGGCGCCGAGCAGGACAACGACATTGCCCTGATGATCAGCCACTTCCGCCTCGACCTGCCCTACGAAAAGGCCTTCGGCTATACCAGCCGCGAGGCCAGCGAGCTGATCCGCGCCGGCAAAACCTCCGAGCTGCTCGACGGTATTCTGGAGCGCTATAACGAGATGGCCCGGCGCTTCGACTTCGTGGTGTGTGAAGGCTCCGACTTCGTGGGCCAGACCTCCGCCTTCGAGTTCAACATCAACGCCGCTATCGCCAAAAACCTCGCCGCCCCCGTGCTGCTGGTGGTGGATGGCCAGAAGGCCGTCTCCGATGGCCGCATGACCACGCTGGATTTCGCCATCCAGAGTTTTGAAGAAAACGATTGCACCGTGCTGGCGGCCATCCTGAACCGCTTCCCGCCGGAGCGCCTCACGGAGTTGCCCGATTTGCTGGCGAATACGCGCCACGCCAGCCGCCCCATTTTTGCCGTCCCTGACGACCCCGGCCTCGCCGCCCCCATGATGAGCGAAGTGGCCCACGCGCTCGGCGCCGAAACTTTTTATCGCCCCGACTTGCTGGACTCGCTGCAAGCAACCTCGTTCGCGGTGGCGGACTCCTCGCCGGAGTTGTTTTTGTCGCAACTGCGCGATGGCGCGCTGCTGTTTATTTCCGGCGACCGCTTCGGCAACCTGCTCGGCGTGATGCTCAAGCTGAACTCCGCGCGGCCGGTCAACATTGCCGGCGTGGTGCTGACCAACGGCTTCCGCCCGTCCGGCGCAGTGGCTACGCTGCTCAAAGAGGTCCGCAACATGGTGCCGGTGCTGTCCATCCCCGGCAGTACCTACGAGGCCATTTCCATCGTGTCGCGGCTGCACTCGCGCATTTATCCCGGCGCCACCCGCAAAATTACTGCGGCGCTGGCGCTGTTTGAATCCAACGTGGACACCCAAAAGCTGGTGGATTTGCTGGAGACCGCGCAGACCGACGTGGTCACGCCCAAGCGCTTTGAGTTCGGGCTGATCCAGCGCGCGCAGGAGCCGCGCCAGCGCATCGTCCTGCCCGAGGGCGAGGAAGACCGCATTCTCTACGCCGCCGAACAGGTGCTCCTGCGCGGCGTGGCCGATGTGGTGCTGCTCGGCAGCGAGCAGAAAATCCGCGGCAAGATTTCGCACTTGGGGCTCAACCTGCCGGGCGTGGAAATCATCCAGCCGACGCAATCGCCGCACTTCCGCGATTTTGTCAGCAGCTATTACGAGCTGCGCAAAGAAAAGGGCGTCACGCCCGACATGGCCGAAACCATCATGGCCGACGCCTCCTATTTCGGCACCATGATGGTCCACAAGGGACTGGCCGATGGCATGGTGTCCGGCTCGGTCAACACCACCGCGCACACCGTGCGCCCCGCGTTGCAGTTCATCCGCACCAAGCCGGGCTTCACCATTGTGTCCTCCGTGTTCTTCATGTGCCTGAAGGACCGCGTGCTGGTGTATGGCGATTGCGCCATCAACACCAATCCCACTGCACCGCAATTGGCGGAAATTGCCGTGACGTCCGCGCGCACGGCCGCCACGTTCGGCGTGGACCCGCGCGTGGCCATGCTGTCCTATTCCACCGGCGATTCCGGCGGCGGCGCGGATGTCGAGCGCGTGCGCGAGGCCACCGAGCTCGCCCGTGCCATGGCCCCGGACCTGCCCATCGAGGGCCCCATCCAGTATGACGCGGCCATTGACCTCAGCGTGGCCCGCACGAAGATGCCCGACTCCAAGGTGGCCGGCCGCGCCACGGTCTTTATTTTCCCCGATCTCAACACCGGCAACAATACCTACAAGGCCGTGCAGCGCTCCGCGGGCGCGGTGGCCATTGGCCCCGTGATTCAGGGCCTGCGCAAGCCGGTCAACGATTTGTCGCGCGGCTGCACGGTGGTGGATATCGTCAACACCGTGGCCATCACTGCCATTCAAGCGCAGGCGGAAAAATGATTCCGCTGTCGTTGAGCACTCGTTGGAATGCTGGGCGGCACCAGTCCGGCCAGGCCTTGATCGAGGAGATTCTGGAGCTGGGCCTCGGCATTGTGGAACTGGGCTATGACCTGCGCGCCGAGCTGATCCCCGGCGTAAAGGCCATGGTGGCCTCCGGCGCGGTGCGGGTGGACAGCGTGCACAACTTCTGCCCGGTGCCCATCGGTGCGCCACGCCCGCATCCCGAGCTCTACACGCCGGCCTCCCCCGACCGTCGCGAGCGCGAGTTTGCCGTCACCCACATCAGCCGCACGTTGCGCTTCGCCGCCGAAGTCGGCGCGCGCGTGGTGGTGTGCCACTCCGGCAATGTGGATATTCCCAAGCTGTCGTTCGAGCTGACCCGCCTCGCCGCGCGCGGCGAGCAGTTCAGCGCGCCCTACGAAAACCTGAAGCTCAAGGCCCAGCTCGCGCGCGACAAAAAGGCGCCACGCCAAATCGGTTATCTGACCGAAAGTTTGCAGCAGTTGCTCCCGGTGATTCAGGAAACCGGCGTCCGGCTGGCGCTGGAAAACCTGCCGACGTGGGAGGCCATCCCCACCGAGCTCGAAGCGGAAAAGCTGATGAAGCAGTTTTACGCGGCCGGCGTCAGCTTGTGGTGGGATATCGGCCATGCGCAAATCCGCGAAAATCTGGGCTTCATCAATGCCTCGCGGTGGCTGCAACGGCTGGAGCCCTACATTGCGGGGATGCACATCCACGATGTCCTACCGCCCGGCCAGGACCACGTGATGCCCCCCCGCGGCAAAGTGGATTTTCCGGCCTTGGCGAAGATCGCCGGAATGGATATGGTGCGCGTTTTGGAACCGGCTCCCAATACCGAGACGGCACATATTGTGCAGGCCATTGCCTACCTGCGCGAAACGTGGAACTTGCCCGACGTCAACACAACCAGCGGAGAAACAACATGAAGAAAGCATTGATTACCGGCATCACGGGCCAGGATGGCTCCTATCTGGCGGAACTGCTCCTGGCCAAGGGTTATCAGGTCACCGGCATGGTCCGGCGCGCCAGCACCGAGACCTTCGACCGTATCGCCCACTTCAAGGACCAGATCAGCTTGCGGCAGGCCGACCTGCTCGACCAGTTCTCCCTCGTGAAGCTGCTCGATGAAGTCCAGCCCGACGAAATCTACAACCTCGCCGCCATGTCCTTTGTGCCCACCTCGTGGAACCAGCCCGTGCTGACTGGCGAATTCACCGCCCTCGGCGTGACCAAGCTGCTCGAGGCCATGCGCATGGTCTGTCCCAAGGCGCACTTCTACCAAGCCTCCTCCTCCGAAATGTTCGGCAAGGTCATCGAAACCCCGCAGACCGAAACAACCCCGTTCTACCCGCGCAGTCCGTACGGCGTGGCCAAGGTCTATGGCCACTTCATCACCGTCAACTACCGCGAATCCTACAACCTCTTCGCGCTCTCCGGCATTCTCTTTAATCACGAGTCCCCGCGCCGCGGCAAGGAGTTCGTCACGCGCAAAATCAGCGATGCCGTCGCCCGCATCAAGCTCGGCACGCTCAAGGAATTGCGGATGGGCAATCTGGACGCCAAGCGCGACTGGGGCTTCGCCGGTGATTACGTCCGCGCCATGTGGCTCATGCTGCAACAGGACAAGCCCGAAGATTTCGTCGTGGCCACCGGCGAAACCCATTCCGTGCGCGAGTTCCTCGAAATCGCCTTCTCCCACGTGGGTCTCAAATATGAGGATTACGTCGTTATTGATCCGGAATTCATCCGCCCGGCGGAAGTGGAATTGCTGCTCGGCAATCCCGCCAAGGCCAAGGCGACGCTGGGCTGGCAGCCCAAGGTCAGCTTTGAGCAATTGGTCACCATGATGGTGGATGCCGACATGGACCGCCAAATGGGCAAGACGGTCACCGCGTAAACCACACGGACGACACCGGAGGCAGACCGGCAGGAAAACGGCGCGGCACGGCATGAAAATTCTCGTCACCGGTTGTAATGGCTTTGTCGGGCGGCACGCGCAAGCCGCCCTGCGCGCCGCCGGTCACGAGGTCATCGGCTGCGACGTGGCCTGCCCGCCGGATTCCGCCTGTTTACCGCTGGATGTCCGCGACTTGCCCGCTGTCTGCCGCTTGCTGACGAACGTCTGCCCCGACGCCATTTTGCATTTGGGCGGCCTGGCCTTCGTGCCGTTGGGCTGGACGGAGCCGCAACGCGTTTTTGCGGTCAACACCATCGGCACGCTGAACATTCTGGATGCTGTGCGGCAAACCGCCCCCGCCACGCGCGTGCTGGTGGTCACCTCCGCGGAAGTCTATGGCTCCCACCCCGCCCCCGCGCCGCTGACCGAGGACGCACCCTACCTGCCCGACAACATCTACGGTGTGGCCAAAGCTGCCGCCGACCAGTCGGCGTTGCTCTATGCCGCGCACCACAAACTGGCCGTCATGGTGGCTCGTCCCTCCAACCACATCGGCGCCGGCCAGTCCAAGGATTTTGTTTCCACCGCGTTCGCTGCGCAACTGGCGGCCATCGCCGCCGGCGCGCCGCCGGTCATGCGCGTGGGCAATCTGGATCAGCAGCGCGATTTTACCGACGTGCGCGACGTGGCCCGCGCCTACGCGCTTTTGCTGGCGCAAGGGCGCCCCGGCCTGGCCTACAACATCGCCTCCGGCCTCATGCGCCCCGTGCGCGATATTCTCACCGGGCTTTGCGAAATTTCCGGCCTCCACCCGCGCGTGGAAACGGACCCCGCGCTGTTCCGGCCCAACCGCGACCGCCCGGCCTACGACACCTCGCGCATCCGCCAGCACGTCGGCTGGCAGCCGCTAATCCCCCTGCGCCAAACTCTCGCGGATATCTACGCCGATATCCAAGCCCAACGCGCCTCATCCTGAAACCCAGCGCCAACCATGAGGCGACCCTGACGTGTCCTCCCGCCATCCCATCTTGGGTCAGTTCGCGCGCTGGGCCATCGGCCTGGCCCTGTTGGCGGTTTTGCTGCGCACCATCGGCCTCGACGATGTGCGCCAAGAGTTCGCGCGGGTGCAAGATGCGCCCGGCTGGCTGGCCGCGGCGTTGGCACTGACGTTTTTGGCGTTGTTTGCCGGCGTGGTGCGTTGGCATCTGCTCCTGCGGGCTATGGGCCTGCCCACCCCGTTCCACCGCTCCTTCCGCGGTTTTTTTATTGGCCAATTTTTCAATGCGTTCCTGTTTGGCGCCTGCGGTGGAGACCTAGCACGCGCGGTTCACGCGGCGCACGCCCATCCCGCCCGCCGCGCCGAAGCGGTCACCTCGGTTTTTCTGGATCGCGTGCTGGGTCTGCTCGTCACGCTGGTCATTGGCTGCGGGCTCCTCCTCCTGCGCTTCCGTTATCTGGCCAACGATCCGCATGCCTCCCGCGCCGGTTGGCTCATGATGGCTTTTCTGGCCGCCGCCACCGGGGGCTTGCTGCTGCTGTTTTCCCACAATATTTTTGCCCGCCTGCCATGGCTGGCCCGCTGGCAGCACCGCGGCTGGATCGGCCCGCTCGTGCGCCGGATGTATGACGCGCTTTTCTTTTTCCGTCAGCATGGCCGTCACCTGTTTTGGCCCACGGTGCTCTCGGTGGTCAACCTCCTGCTGTTGGCCGCGGCATCTGGCGCCCTCGCCCGCGCTATGAATCTGGCGTTGCCGTTCATGGATTTGCTGACGGTGTTCCCCATCATCACGGTGCTGGCGGCCATCCCCATCACGCCCGGCGCGCTGGGCGTCCGCGAGACGTTGTTCATCCAACTGTTGCAGCCGTTCGGGGTCGCGGCCGGTGCCGCGGTGTCACTCTCGCTGCTCGGCTATTTCGCCGGCAGCGCCTGGAGCCTCTTCGGCGGCCTGCTGTTCCTGCTGGCCCCCCGCCCGACCAACCCGCCCCCATAAACCGCCGCTACTTGCCCGCCACGCGGCTGGTTGAGCCACGCACCACCAAGGATGTCGGCAGCAGGTCGCTGCACTCGGTGATCTCGCCCTTGATGAGTTGTAAAATACGGTTGCAGGACTCGATGCCCACTTGGTGCAAGTCATGGCGGATGGTGGAAAGCCCCGGATTTACAAACGCGGCGAGCTGAATGTCATCCACGCCCATCACCGAAACATCTTCCGGCACTTCGCGCTTGTTATCCACCAGCCAACGCATCGCGCCGATGGCCATGCGGTCGTTGGCCGCCATGATGGCGGTGAGGTTGGGTTCCATGGCCAGCAGCTTGGCCGCCGCGGCGTACCCGCCGCGCTGGCTCCACTCTTCGCCACCGTCCACGCTGGCCACCTGGCCCGTCCCGGCCGGCCAGCTCTTGCACACGCGGATAAATTCATCACGGAATTGCAGGCCCGTGTACGTATTGGTACCGGCGATCAGTCCGATCTTGCGATGCCCAAGGCCCAGCAGGTGCTCCGCCGCCAGCCGCGCCGAAGCCACGTAATCCACGCTGACGTAGTTCAGCTTTTTTCCGGGGAACAGATGGTTCACCAGCAAAAACTTATACGGGCTGTTTTCAAACGCGGTCAGATATTCCGCGTGAATGTCGGAGGCAATAAACAACATGCCGTCCGCGCGCCGGCTGGCCAGCAGCTTGGTGTATTCCTGCGACTTGATGAATTGCGCCGTCGCAATATCCAACAGAATCTTGTAGCCCTGCGACGCCGCTCGCTCGTAAATACCGGAAATAATTTCGCCCAGATAAATGTCCGAAAAAACGCGCGTCAGATTCGGCACCACCACCGAAATGGTACGGCTGGATTTTGAGGCGAGGCCGCGCGCCGCGCTGTTCGGGAAAAAGTTGTACTTTTTCACCACCGCCATCACCCGCTCGCGCGTGGCCTGGCTGATGCGCGGATGGTTGTTCAACACTAGTGAAACGGTACTGAGTGAAAAACCGCTTTCCTTGGCAATATCCTTGATGGTTTTACGTTTCATAAGACAATCCCTCGCTTGATTTGACGTAAAACATGCCAGTCAACCGCTCAACAGAGCAAGTAAAATGTTTCGCATTTTACCTTGTGGGTTGTCCCTTATTTTAAGAGTGCATTGGGTGGATAATCTTGGGATGCTGCGGGTTTATAGAATACCGGCAGGCCCAGATGGGCCGGCGGAATCATCAGGAAACGAGGTGCTTATGCGCAACCCAATTTTAGTTCCGGAATTGCTGGAGTTTATCCAGGCGGGCAATCCCGCCAAAGTGCAGGAGGTCGTGGATCACGTCCACCCCGCCGACATGGCCATTTTCATTGCGGCGTTGGAAGATGCCGATGTTTGGCGACTGCTGGCCATGATGAGCATCCAGCATGCGGCAGCCATTTTCTCGCACTTCGATTTGGAACGGCAGGTTGAATTGGCCAGCGATGCCAACCGCGCGGAAATGGCCCGCATGCTGGAAGCGTTGCCGCACGACGATCGGGCCGATCTGATTAACCAACTCGATCCACAGGTGGCGGATCAGTTGCTGCCGCTCGTCGCCCGCGCCGAGCGTGAAGACATTCGCAACCTGACGAGCTACGAAGAAGGCACCGCCGGCGCCATCATGAGTAGTGATTACGCGGCGCTCCGCCCCGATATCACCGTCAGCCAAGCGCTCGACCAAGTCCGTATTCAAGCCCCCAGCCGGGAAACAGTGTATTACATCTACGTGGTGGATGCCGACCATCGGCTGATCGGTTTCGTCTCCCTGAAGGATTTGATTCTGGCCAGCCCGGTACAGCAAGTACGCGAAGTCATGCACACCGAGATCATTCAAGCCCGGGCCGGTGACGCCCAGGAGCACGTGGCGCAGCTCATCGAAAAGTATGACTTGCTCGCACTGCCCATCACCAATGCCGAAGACCGGCTGGTGGGTATCGTGACCATGGATGACGTGCTGGACGTGCAGGAAGCAGAAGCGACCGCGGCATTCCACAAAATCGGCGGCACCACGCTGGCAGATGAAAATCTCAAGGAAGCCGGCTTGGCCCTGTTGTACCGCGCGCGCCTCCCCTGGCTGCTGGTTTTGGTGTTCATGAATGTGTTGGCCGGTGCGGGCATCGCCTATTATGAGAATACGATCATGGCGATGGCTTCGCTGGTCTTTTTCCTGCCGCTGTTGATTGACTCCGGCGGCAACGCCGGCTCGCAGGCGGCCACCCTGATGGTGCGCGCGCTTGCTGTGGGCGATGTTCGCATGCGCGACTGGTTCAGCCTGCTGCGCAAAGAAGTGCTGGTTTCGCTTTTCCTGGGCCTGACCATGGCCGCGGGGGTCATGCTGGTCGCCCAACTCCATTCACCGGAAATTGCTATCCCCGTGGCTTTGACCATGGTCAGCGTGGTGCTGTTTGGCAGTTTGGTGGGTATGAGCCTGCCGTTCCTGCTGACGCGCTTCAAGCTCGACCCCGCCACTGCCAGCGCACCGTTGATTACTTCGCTGGTGGATATCGGCGGTGTGCTGATTTATTTCGGCATTGCCACATGGTGGCTCAAAGATGCCATCCACGCGGCCGGCAGCTAGAACCACATTTCCGGGCAGATCTTCGGCGACACAACAAACTGGATATCTCTACCAGTCTGTTCTCCCTCCATCCTCTCCCTAGGGGCTCACTCTATGCCGACACGGTAGAAGTTTTGCGGCAGTAGCATGTTGGTAATGGACAGATCAATCGCGCCGCCGGTACCAGGCCGCCCACTACCCGTCACCTTCTGCCAATTGGACGACGGAAAAAGCGTCGGGCTCTCCCACAGCCAATACGTGGCCCCTGCCTGGCTCGTCAAAAGCGACAGGTTCAGCCCACCCGTTTCCCCACCTTGCAACTGGATGTTGGTAATGTTAGGCACCCCGCTAGCTGCCCGCGTGATCGTCACCACTGCGCTGGTGCTAACTACGGTGCTACCCAAGCTCAACACCTTGATGTCGTCAAAGAAAAAGTCGTAGTTCGACCCCTCCCCGCCGTTCCAGTTCCACCAGCGTGCCGCCACCAATGGGCCGTTGTATGTCCCGGAAAATACCGCCGAACCAACTCGCAATTCATAGCTGTTGGTCGTCAGCAGCGTGATGGTCACTGTTTGGGGCATATCCGTCCACGGGATACCACTGTTGCGGCCGCCATCGGCGTCTTCAATCTGATATTCCACATCGCCACCGTTGAAGTAGAACTGGATGGCGTCCGCTCCCTGCTGGTTGCGCAGCATCATCCCAACCCCTTGCTGGCCTTCCAGAACCCAGCCGTTTTTGAGGGTGGCTTGGAATTGCTGGCCGGGCGCCAACGGCGCCACGAACGGACGAATGGCTTCCGCGAGATTATTGGTGTGCGCCCAGAGCCCCCACCCATTTTCGCTGGTGAAGAATCCGGCCTCCGAGTTATTGGCGAGTGACCAGGCACCAAATCCGCTGCCGCCGTTTTGTCCGGTGAGCCAATCGCCCAAGTAAGCCGCATTGCTGGCTATATCCTCCGCAATGGGTTCCATTATGGCCTGCGTGTTGGTGGCGGTCACGGTGATGACATTCGTCCCCTCGTTCAGCGGCACATTGGCGGCTGTCCAGTTAGCCGACAGAGGAATGGCATTGCTGCTGCCGGTCAGGTTGTTGCTCCAGAACATCCCCTGCCAGTTGTTCGCCATCAGCGTACCCTGCACTGTGTAGGTCGTGACCTCCCCGCCCACGCTGATATTTCCCGCCGGATTCGTAATTACCAACTGCGGCGGCGGAAGCTCGTTGTCCAGAATTGTGACTGCAATACGGTTGGGCGATCCAAGACTAGCCCCCGTCACTCCACTCAGGTTTACATAAAAGACTTCATCTCCCTCATAAACGGCGTCGTCCAAAATCGTAATATCCACATATTTCTGTGAATTGTCCTGATCCGCCCAGTTCAAGATTCCGGATTTGGCGGTGTAATCGCTCCCCGCTGTCGCCGTGCCGTTCGAGGTTGCGTAGTTCACGCTCGCCGCACCATCCGCGCCGCCCACGCGGTTGACAAATACCCGGACTGTGCCCGCGTTTTCTGCCACATTCGTAGCCGCTGTGCTGAATTCAAGCTTCCCGGGCTGAGGCTCAGGCTCCGACTCTTCCAGCAGCTCGTTGGGTTCGTCCCACGGATTGTACAGATAATGAAACGCCGCCCCAACGCGCTGCGACCAAGCCCATTCGTCATGCCCATGCCCACAGCCAATATCAATCCGGATGTCATCGCCAACCACATAGCCATCCTGTAAATAATAGCCATACACCGGCCAAAAATAATCCCACATACTGGAGCCCTCGCTAGTCCCGCAATCTTGCCAGATGCGCCGGCCCTTGGTCTCATTGTCGCGAATCCAGTTGCGAAAGTTGGTGGCATACCAATAAGAGGGCGACACAGCTCCAATCAGGCCAAACACGTTGGTTTTCAGCCCGATATATGCCGAGATCAGTCCGCCCAGCGAGGAGCCCATGTTGCCAGTGTTCATCATGTCCGTCAGGGTGCGGTAGTTGGCATCAATGTTGGGTTTCACGTTGTTGATCAGGTAGAGCAGATAATAATTGCCGGTGTGGCCGTCTTCCGGCGTTCCATACTCATCCATCCGGTTCGTCGTGTTGTTAACCGCCACGATGATCGTCTCGCGCATCCGGCCCTGCGTGATTTCGCGCGTGGCTGCTTGATCCGCAGACCACGATCCAAACGCCCCGCCCGGATCGAATACATTTTGCCCGTCGTGCATGTAGAGCACCGGATACCGCTTGCTCGAATTTTGCGTGTAGCCGCGCGGCAGATAAATGCGGCCACCGCGCGAGGGAATGCCGTTGCCGGCATAGCTCGACGCCCAGTTGCCAACGTTGATGACTTGCGGCGCGGAAACCGTTGCCGGCGGCACATAATTAAAAATATTACCATCCTGCACGAAAAACGCGTCCAGCCAGGTGTAGTAGTTTGGCGGGTCACCTACTCCGCCTACTGCCGGATTGTCCCATTTCTCCACTCCCCCGTCATAGCCGTGCATCACGAACTCCAACGCGCGGCCCGGCTCACCCACGCCGGTCACTTTGTAACGTCGCTCGTTTCCACCACGCCCTGCCCCCACGTCCCCCATCACGGCCGAGTGCTGCCATGTTTCTGTTTCCCCCACGCGGTGAAACACCGTCACGTTGGTCCATGTCGTATGATAATAAATCGTCTTGCCCGAATAGCCCGGATTCCACAGCGGCACATTGGTGGTTAAACCTGTGCCCGACAAATTGCCATTGCCCGTCGTGCAATAGCTCCCGCTGCTGGTGGTGCGCGGCGTAAAGCGATAGGTCACTTGTGTCGAAACCGTGGACCCCTGCACCGCCACCTTTGCCGACCATTGGTTGTTCGACGACACCATTCTAACGGACCCGGTCGTCGTCATGCCGTTCAGCTCCGGGCGGTCTACGGCCACATGCAGCGCATTGCCGCTGCCTACGTTGGAACTGACGTTAAAGTTCAGAATATGCAGTGGCGGCCCGCTCCCCCACGCCCCCGTGGCGATCCCCATGCCCAACAGGCTCAAAACCAGCCCGTTTTTCAGTGCGCAACAAGATAACGATTTCATTCCACCACGGTAAAATACGCCCGCGCCGAAAGCAAACCCGGACGATCCGTTTTCGAGCGCATTTTACGCGCGGCGCGGCGGCGCACGATTGCGTTACAGCAGTGGCGCAAGGAGGCCGCAGGCATTTTCCAGATAACGGTGGCGAATCGGACGCTGTTTGAACGCCGCAAGGTCCACCGGCTCGCTGGCCGCCAAATCTTCGATCATGATCAACTTGAGGTTCATCACCAACTCCGTGTCATACACCACGAGGCTGGTTTCATAATTGGAATACAAACTGCGATAGTCCCAGTTGGACGAACCCACCACGGCCATCCGGTCATCCACCACCATCGCTTTGGCATGGATGAATGGCGGACGACGCTCGTTGATCTGCACTCCCGCCTCCAACAGGTCTTCGTACATCGCGCGCGCGGCCCACGTGGTATACCAGTGGTTGCTGGTTTTCGGCACCACCAACACCACACGCACCCCCCTCAATGCCGCCATGCGCAACGCGCGCAATAAATCTTCCGAAGGCAGAAAATATGGTGTGATCACAAACACCTGTTGCCGGGCCAAATTCACCGCGTTGAAAAACACGTCCACGGCCAACCGCAAATCCGACGATGGCCCGCTGTTGACCACGCGCGCGAATGCCTGCCCCGCCGGTGGCTGCCGCTCGAAGTAGGCCGCACTCAACAGTTGGTCTGGATTTTCTTCGGTCATGACGTGCCAGTCGCGCAGGAATGAATACTGCAACTCCTGCACCACCGGCCCCTGTACCTGGAAATGGTAATCCTGAATGGCCGGCGCGCCGGGTTGGCTGCGCGAGTAGCCATTCAAATTGACACCGCCCATGAACCCCACGCGCCCATCCACCACCAGCGTTTTGCGATGATTGCGCAGATTGAAATGCAACTGTTTGCGGAACAGGTTGGATTGTGTCCACCCGGCAATCGCCATGTTGGGTACCCGCCGGTAACGCCGGAACAACCCACCCCACAGCGCGTGGGATGAGCCGAACCGGTCGTAGAGCACACGCACGCGCACCCCCTCGCGCGCCTTGACGGCCAGCGCCTCCATGAACTCCCGCCCCACGGGATCGTTGCCAATGATGAACGATTGCAAATGAATATGATGCTGTGCGCCCCGGATGGCAGCCAACATGGCGGGGAACGCTTCGTCGCCCGTCAACAGCGGTGTTACATGGTTGCCGCCCAGCAGTGGAAAGTTCTCCAGCATGGCGGCCAGTGGGCGGTCCAGTTCCTGAATCCATTCGTCCGCCGGCGTGGCCGCTGCCCGTCCCATGGAGCGCCAGTAGGCCTCGGGTACAATCTCTGCGCCGGCCATCGTTTGCGCGTCATCCATGCGCTCGCTGCGGGCCACGCTGCGGCGCCACCGTTCCTTGGGTACGCGGTCCACGCCAAACATGGCGTAGAGCAGCGCGCCGATTACCGGCATGGACCACGTGACAAACAGCCAGAGCAACGTGGAGTCCGCGCGCCGCCGATGCCGCAACACATGCAGCGCCACCGCCAGAAAGAGCAGCAGGTGAATCCCCGCGCCGGCTGAAAGCCACGGCGCGCCGCGAAAATAATCAGTCCACGCAACACCGCTCATAACGGTCAGTGTGGCGCAGCGCCCCCCGCGCCGTCAAGCGTCGGCGCCTGGCAAAATCAACTTTCTCCGCGCAGGTGCGCCGGGAGATCAGGGCAACATGCGGCGGAAGGCGCGGGCGCGGGCTTCCAACTCCGCCCGGGTGGCATGCCGCAGGCGGTCCACGCTGAACGCCTCGCAGGTGTAGGCCGCCGCCACCGTGGCATTGACCAGCGCCGTGTGCAGGTTTTCGCGCGTCACATCGCCCAATGCGGCGAGAGTGCCGATGAGCCCACCGGCAAAGGTGTCGCCAGCCCCGGTCGGGTCCACCACTTCCACCAAGGGCCACGCCGGTACAATCAGAATGTCGTCATGCGACATCAAAAACGCACCGTGCTCCCCTTTTTTGATCAGCGCATATTTGGGGCCCATTTCGAGGATTTTGCGCGCGGCCTTCAGCAGCGAACCCTTGCCCGTCAGGTGCCGGGCCTCGTGTTCGTTGACCGTCAACAGGTCCACGCGTCGAATCACATTCATCAATTCTTCGCGCGTGGTGTTAATCCACAGGTCCATGGTGTCCAGCACGGTGAACTTGGGCTTGGCCATCTGGTCAAGCACCCGGGCCTGCAAGGCCGGAGCGATGTTTTCCAGGCACAAAAACGGGCTGGTGCGATATGCCTCCGGAATCACCGGGTTGAAATCGGCAAACACATTCAAATCGGTGCTGTTGGTGCGCCGGTTGTTCATGTTGTCTTCATAAACCCCGCTCCAGTGGAAGGTCTTGCCTGCCGCCTGTTGCAGTCCTTGCAGATCAATACCGGCCGTCCGGAAAATTTCAAAATACTCCGGTGGGAAATCCATGCCCACCACGCCTACTACGCCAGTTTTGGCAAAAAGCGCTGAGGCAATGCTGGTGTAGCTGGCTGAGCCGCCCAGCAGCTTTTCGTGCGCGGCCTTGGATGTCTGCACGCTGTCAAACGCCACCGACCCCACCACGACCACATCCGGAACCATGGAATTCGCTGTTGTTGTCATGAGGAACCTCCGTTGCCGCGCGGCGCGCGGTGTTTAGTCCGCCAACTTGTCTTCAATCAACTGGCACAGCGCATGGATGATCATGATGTGCCCTTCCTGAATGCGCGCGGTCACCCCCGTGCAACCCACGCGCAACACGGCATCGGCCATGGCGGCCAACGCCCCCCCTTTGCCGCCGCACAAGGCCACGGTCCACACGCCGGCTGCCTTCGCGGCTTCGACGGCGCGGCACACGTTGGCCGCGTTGCCGCTGGTGGAGATGGCCAGCAGCACGTCGCCCGGCCGCCCCAACGCTTGCACCTGCTTGGCGAAAATCTGGTCAAAGTTGTAGTCGTTGCCGATGGAGGTCAACGTGGAGGTGTCGGTGGTCAGCGCCAAACCGGCGTAGGGTTGGCGTTCGCGTTGGAAGCGGTTGACCAGCTCCGCCGCAAAATGCTGGGCATCCGCCGCGCTGCCGCCATTGCCACAGGCCATGATTTTGTTGCCCTGCCGCAGTCGCTCGGCCATGCCCACCGCCACTGCTTCAATCGGCGTCCGCAGCGTGGTCAGCACTTCGTGGGCAACATCCAGGTGCCCCTCGGCAAAAACATCCCAATCCATGAAGCCTCTCCCTACGGCACCGCACTGTCCGGCGTGGATTTCTTCCGACGCTGGATTTCGTTGACCTCAATGGATACGCCTGCCAGATCGCAGGTGCCAAGATGCTCAGCCAACAGCTCGCGCACCCGGGCCTGCATCAGTTTGCACAGCTCGGGAATCCGCGTGCCATCGCGCACACCGAGGATCAGGCCTACCTCCAGAGCGCCGCGATGCACCCGCAGCAGCGACTTCAGCCACACCACGGCGGCAAACTCGGTTTTCAACCCGCCCAAATAATCCCGCACCGCATCAGCGCTGACGTTGATCTGGCCGTTTTCATTCTCGAACGTGATGAACGTCCGCCGTCGCCGCCACGCCACACCGCTCAACAGATAGATGAACAGATAGCCCAGCACCAGTACCCCGGCCACCACGCGGACCCATGGCGGCAAACTGGCGCCAAAGCCTACTGCCAGTTTCAGGCATTCGGGATAGGCCGGCGACACAATCAGCACCAGCCCGGCCGCTGCAATGCCCAGGAATAACAACAAGCCCAACAAAAAATGAATGGCGCGCATGTGATCTCTCCTGTTTCCATTCAATCTATACCCCGCCAACGCCCATTTGCCCAATAAAAAACGCCCCGCCCAGCAAATCGGCCCTATGGCGCGGAAATAGTGACCGGTTCTGGCAGTTGCTCCAGCAGGCGCCGGGCCTGTGCTGCTGGCAGCACCCGGTAGGCCGGCGCCCGGGCCTCGGTATAACCCACCGAATGGTGCGCCGCCGGGTAGCCTTTGGATTTCATGGCTCGATCCACCCGCTGCCACTCCGCAAAGGTGAGCTGCCCCACCGGCTGCGCCTGCAAGACACGACCTAAAGCGCGCCATGCTTGCCGAAAACTCCCTGCATGGCCGTCAAAATCCCGCGCGCCCGCCAAAAAAGCTTCCAGCAGCGCCTCTTTGTTCCCGCCTTGCGCTTTATAGGGCCGCAGGTGCAGGCGCCCGATTCGACCGTCCGCGGTCAACGGCTCCCACAACTCCTCGCCGGGTTGCGGAGGACCAAGCGTGGCCCATTCACGGGCCAGCCAGAGTCCGGCGGCAGTTTCATCGGCCAAGGCGTGCTCGCCCCCGCGCGCGGCGTGGTATAAATATTTGTAGGCATCTTCCGCGGCAACCGCTGGATCCTGCGCCCCGTGAGCCAGAAAATAGGCGGTCAATTCATCTTGGGCCGGGGCACAAGCCAACCAGCCCAAACTCACCGCCAACAGCCAACGCCGCCTTTTCACGTGGTTCACCCTACCGGCCACTCGGAGCAGCGTCAATTTGTTCTTGAGAAAACACCTTCCAGCGGTAGTATTACGATCATGAAGAAAAGTAATAATAACAAATCCGACTGTGCCGCCCGCTTGAGCCTCTCCCTGCCCACACCGCTGGCGGCCGACTTGGATCGGCTGGTCCGCGCCAAAGGGGCCCCCAGTCGCTCCGCCCTATTGGCCGACCTGGTGCGCGAGGCTGTCACCGAGCACGATGCGCATCGCGGCCGGCAAACCGCCGCCGGGGTCATCACGCTGATCTATGACCACCACGCCCGCAATTTGCAGGCCAAACTGACCGGTATCCAGCACGATGCCGAAAAAATGATCATTTCCGTCATGCATGTGCACCTGTCCCACCACGACTGCCTCGAAACCATCGTGGTCCGCGGGCCGGCTGCTCATCTGCGGCAACTCACCGACCGGCTGGCCGCCGTCCGCGGCGTCAAGCACGGCAAGCTCACCATCACCACAACCCAAAAATAGGAAACCATGAAAGTGAAAACGCCCATCATTACCCCCGTACTGTGGCTTGCCCTGATCCTCCTGCTCGTAATGGGCATGACCGCTTTAGCCCAACTGCCCGTGGTCACCCATGCCGAATTGCAAGCCGTCAACTCCACTGGCCACACGGCATGGGTGGAATCATTCCCGTTTGTCATCCGCGGCGTTATTATCAACGACCCCGAGGAAATGCTGGACTACTCCTACGATCCCGATGCGACGGTCTCCAACCGCCTCGGTGGGCAATATCAGATGTTCTTCCAAGGAATTGGCGGCGACCGCGGCGGCACCGCGCTCTGGATGGCGCAAAACTATCAGGCCATGGGCCAGGCGGGACAGGACTACGGCACAGAGTGGACCAACGAAATGCGCCGCATTCAGTACGATGCCAACGGGCGCAAGTTCCGCAAGGGCGACTTGATTGAGGTCACTGCTCGCAAGGCGCTGTTCCGTGGCGGCAAGCGCAACATCAATGAAGCGCACCGCATCACCGAGTCCAACGATTTTGATGTGGTACTGGTGAAGGCGAATGTGGGCGTCCCCTCCGCCGAGCCCATCACCTTGGCCGATTTGGTGAATCCCGACGGCACACAAATTTTTGATGCCACACGCGCGACGGGCGGCGAGCATTGGCAAGGTATGCGGGTGCGCTTGGACCAAATCCGGCTCTCGACCACCAACGGCTGGGGCAAAACCAACTGGGCCGACCGGATTTGCTTGGCGGCTGATCAATCAGGCCGCACCTTCCCGCTACGCATGCCGCTGCTGGATTTGGGCCCGCCCAAGGCCACCGATGTATGGTTCAGCGTCACCGGCATCATCAACCAAGAAAACAGTAATACCAACGGTTACGAGCTGTTTGTTCAGGAAGTGGGCCCGGAGTTGCGCATCACCCAAGGCGCTAATGGCCGGCCGGCGGTATCATTCTCTTCAGATTACGATGGCTACGTCCTGCAATACTCCGACGATGGCCTCAACACCTGGGCCGATTTGGATGCCACGCCGGTCAAGACCATCATCATTGAAGATCAAGGCGATTCGATCAATCGGATGTATCGTTTGATCAAAAAAGAGGAATAGTGCGCCGAGGATTCTCCATCATTGAATTGACCGTGGTGCTAGCCGCGCTGGCCCTATTGCTGGCGCTGGCCGCGCCCATGCTGGCGCGGGCCATTGAGCAGGCCCGTGTGGCGCGGGTGGTCAAGGACTTGCAGACGGTGGAGGTGGCGCTGGAAGCCTTTCGCACGGATCACGGCCGCTACCCGCCAGTCGTGATGTCGTGCGACAATTCAGACCAGCAGGAGGTTCTCCAATTGCCGTTGGAACTCGCCGACGGCAATTACCTGCCGCGCAGCCCGCGCTCGGCATCATCGTCGCTGCTGGCCGATCCTTTCCGGCCGCGCAGCACATACAAGTATGTCGCACCGGAAAATTATTGGATGAATGGCTCCTTTCAGGATGACCGCTACCCCGTCTGGGTGCCCAACGACTTCCCCTCTTGCCATGCGGCGGGCGGCAAGGCGGACGATTCGCCCAACTCGCCGGTGGCCTGGGCAGTATGGAGCCCCGGCCCGCGGCCCAACCAACTCAAAGTCCCCAGCTACAAGTTGCCGCTGGCGGCCGAGGGGTGGTACACCAAACCTGGCGATTACGGCATCATTGCCCGCTACAAAGTGCGCAACGGCGCCACGTGGAGTTCTCTGCGCTGACTGTCGCTTCCCCCGTCACCAATCGCGTGATGCAGAGGTTTGGGCTCGCGCGCGACGCCGTCAGCGGCGGGCTTTGGCGCAGTAATGCGTGTGCAGCAAGGCGTGCGACTTCGGTCCCAACGGCTGGCCCAAGAATGTGCGGTACAGCTCCTGAATGGCCGGGTTGTCATGTGATTTGCGCAGCGTTTTGGACTCGTCTTCCTCATAAATGGCCGCGATGCGCCGCAGGCGCACGCTGTCATCCGTGAAGCGCGGCTGCCCGCCGCCGCCGATGCACCCGCCGGGGCACGTCATGATTTCCACAAAGTGATATTGGACCTCGCCTGCGTTGATCCGCTCCAGCAAGCGCCGGGTGTTGCCTAATCCGTGCGCCACGGCCACGCGCAGTTCCACCCCCTCCAGGAAAGCCCATTGCTGCGTAGTGTCCGTGATGGTGAGCACCGCCTCCTTGATGCCTTCGAGACCCTCGATCGGCTTGATGTGGAGATTGTCGGCCGGCAATTCGCGACCGGTCACGATTTCATAGGCCGTGCGCAACGCCGCTTCCATCACGCCGCCGGTATTGGCGAAAATATCCGCCGCGCCGGAAGACAATCCCAGCGGCGCATCCATCTTGCTATCGGGCAATTCGGTAAAGGCGAGATTCGCCTGCCGAATCATGCGCGCCAGTTCGCGCGTGGTCAGGACGTAATCCACGTCCTGCACACCGCTCGCGGTCATCTCGGGGCGTTGGGCCTCATACTTTTTGGCCGTGCAGGGCATAATGGACACCACCACCAGATCCTCGGGCCGCTTGCCGATTTTGGCCGCATAAAACGTCTTGGCCACCGCGCCGAACATTTGCTGCGGTGATTTGCACGTGGACAAATGCGCCAGCAAGTTGGGGTAATAATATTCCGCAAAGTTGATCCACCCCGGCGAGCAACTGGTGAACATCGGCAGCGCGGCGGTCGGATCTTTATCAACCAGCGCGCGTTTCAGGCGGCTCAGCAGCTCGGTGCCCTCCTCCATGATGGTGAGGTCCGCGGCAAAGTTGGTATCGAACACCGCGGCAAAGCCCATCTGACGCAGGGCGGTCACCATCTTGCCAGTCACCCGCGTGCCGGGCGGGTAGCCAAACTCTTCGCCCAGCGCGGCGCGAATGGCTGGCGCGGTTTGCACAATCACTGTTTTGGCCGGATCGCCCAACGCCTGCCAGACTTCGTCAATGTGGCTACGCTCGCTGATGGCGCCCACCGGACAAACCGCGGCGCATTGGCCGCACTGCACGCAGGTCACGCCATCCAGATCGCCGGCAAATGCCGGGCCGATGACCGTATCGAACCCACGCCCCTGCGGGAACAGCGCGCCCACCCCTTGCACCTCGCTGCACACGGTGACGCAGCGGCGGCATTTGATGCACTTGGCGTTGTCGCGCACCAGCCCGGGGGTGCTGGCATCGTGCTTGGGCCGAGCCTTGGCGCCCTCGTAGGTCACGGTGCGGATCCCCATGTCGCTGGCCAGCCGGCGCAGTTCGCAATCATCGTTGCGCTCGCAAACCTGGCAATTGCCGTCATGCTCGGAGAGCAGCAACTCCACCACCTGCTTGCGCGCGTTGCGGGCGCGCGCGCTATTGACGTGAACAACCATCCCTTCCGTGCAGGGCGCGGAACAAGCCGTCACCAACGTGCGGGCGCCCTCCACCTCCACGAGGCACACCCGGCACGCGCCCAACGGGTCGCGTTGTTCCAAATAGCAAAGCGTCGGGATATGAATCCCCGCCTGCCGCGCCGCCTGCAGGATTGTGGAACCTTCGGCCACCGCCAAATCCCGGCCATTGATGCGAATATGAATCATGTTGCCAGCCCTCGCACCTGCCCGGTTTTACCGTAGTCGCACCGCAGGCACCGGTGCGCCTGCCGCTGCGCCGTGACCTCGCTCCACGGCTGCTCCACTTCGTCGAAGTTGTTCCGCCGCCGGTCCAGCGCAATCAAGTTGGGATTCTCGCGCGGGTATGGCGCGGGGTCGGCTTCCGGATCGTAGTCCGTCGGCACATCGGGATAGGTCCGCCAGAAGGCGTGGGTTTCACCCGTCAGCAGGGCATCCATGCCTACCGCCGCGCGTTCGCCCGCCCCGATGGCTGCCACCACGGACGACGGACCGCTGACTGCGTCACCGCCCGCGAACAGCCAGGGGATGGCCGTTTGACCGGTCACCGGATCCGCCTGCAACCAGCCGCCGGCCAGTGGCACTTCCAGATCGCCCAGCACGTTGCGCGCATCCAGCCGTTGGCCGACCGCCAAAATCGCCTGATCGCAAGGGATGGTTTCCAGCGCCTGCTCGTCATCAGCCTCGGCACGTCGCCGCCCGCTGCGGTCGAATTCGCCCAGCGTCATCTGGCGACAGACCAGCCCGGTCACCCGGCCATCGCGCACCACGAACTCTTCCGGGGCGACGAGCGTGCGCAGCTCGATACCTTCCTGTTGTGCCTCTTCGATTTCCTCGACATACGCCGGCATTTGTTCGCGCGTGCGTCGGTACACGACGGTCACCTTTTGCGCGCCAAGGCGCAGCGCAGTCCGCGCCGCGTCAATCGCCGCGTTACCCCCGCCAATCACCACCACATTTTTGCCCACCGGCACCGAGCCGCGGATGTTGTACTGCCGCAGGAAGTCGAGCGAATCCACCACGCCCTTGGCCTCGTGGCCGGGGATGGCCAGATTCAGCCCTTCCGGCGCGCCAACCGCCAAGAAAACGGCCTCGTAGCCTTCCTGGCGCAAATCGGGCAGGGTGAAATCGCGCCCCAACCGGCGCAGGGTTTGAATTTCCACGCCCAGCGATTCAATCATGCGGATTTCGCGCGCGAGAGTTTCGCGCGGCAACCGGTAGGCTGGGATGGCCTGCACCAGCATGCCGCCGGGGCGCGCTTCGGCCTCAAAAATCACTGGTTTGTAACCCAGGCGCGCGAGAAAATATGCACAGGTCAGCCCGGCCGGTCCCGCGCCCACAATGGCCACCTTGCGCGCGGCATTGGCTTCGTTCTCGCGGACTTCCGGTTTCACAATGGTCACTTCCTGATCCACCATGAAGCGCTTGATGCTGCGAATGGCCACGGCTTCATCCAGCGTGCTGCGGCGGCAATGGTCTTCGCAGGTGTGGAAACACACCCGCGCGCAGACCGCGGCAAACGGATTGCGTTCGCGGTGCAACTGGAGGGCCTCGGCGTAGCGGCCTTCGCCCACCAGCGCCACAAAGCCGGGCACATGCACGCCGGCCGGGCAGGCGCTCAGGCACGGCGCCAGCACCAGTCCCGGGCACACCCCCGCCACGCAATGCTTGTCGCGGATATGCTGCACATATTCCTCGCGGAAGTGCCGCAACGTGGAGAGCACCGGATTTGGCGCGGTCTGCCCCAGCCCGCACAGCGAGGCCTCCTGAATGAACCGCCCCAGTTGTTCGAGGCGATCCAGATCGGCCAGTTCGCCCTTGCCCTCGCAAATGCGCTGCAAGATTTCGCCCATGCGCTTGGTGCCCACCCGGCATGGCGCGCACTTGCCGCAGGATTCCTCCTGCACAAATTCAATAAAGAACCGCGCCACATCCACCATGCAGGCGTCTTCATCCATGACGATCAGGCCACCCGAGCCCATGATGGCGCCCAATTCCTGCAAGCTTTCGTAATCCAGCGGCACGTTGAGATTTTCCTTGGGGATGCAGCCGCCGGAAGGCCCGCCGATTTGCGCGGCTTTGTAGGCCTTGCCGCCGCGGAGGCCGCCGCCGATGTCATAGATCAATTCGCCGAGCGACGTGCCCACCGGCACCTCCACCAGCCCCGTATTCTGCACGCAGCCGGCCAATGCGAACACCTTGGTGCCCTTGCTCTTGGCGGTTCCCCACTGCGCGTACCAAGCCGCGCCGTTCAGCAAAATGGCCGGCACGTTGGCATACGTTTCCACGTTATTCAGCAACGTGGGCTTGCCCCACAGACCCTTTTGCGCGGGGAATGGCGGGCGCGGGCGCGGTTCGCCGCGCAGTCCCTCAATGGAGGCAATCAACGCCGTTTCTTCGCCGCAGACAAATGCGCCGGAACCCATGCGGATGTCCAAATCAAACGAGAGGCCGCTGCCGAGGATGTTATTCCCCAGCAGCCCGCAGGCGTGGGCCTGGTCAATGGCCTTGCGCAGGCGCGCCACCGCCAGCGGATATTCTGCGCGTACATACACATAGCCCTGCGCCGCGCCGATGGTGAACGCGGCAATGGCCATGCCCTCAATGACGCTGTGCGGGTCGCCTTCCAACGTACTGCGATCCATGTAGGCGCCCGGGTCGCCTTCATCCGCGTTGCACAGCACATATTTCACCGTGCCCGGCGCCCGCCGCGTGAAGTCCCACTTCATAAACGTCGGGAAGCCTGCCCCCCCCCGCCCCCGCAGCCCGGAACTTTTCATTTCCTCAATGACCTGCTCGGGCGTGAGCGAGGTCAGCACTTTGGCCAGCGCGGCATAGCCGTCCCGGGCCACATATTCCTCGATGCGTTCCGGATCAATCCAGCCGCAATTCCGCAGCACCACCTGGGTTTGCCGCGTAAAGAACGGAATATCCGTGGTCTTGGGCTGCAAGGCGTTGGTTTGCGAGTCGCTGGCGCACAGCCGCTCCACCACGCGCCCCGCCTGCACGTGCTCGCGCACGATATCGGCGGCATCTTCGGGTTTGACTCCCTGATAGAAAGTCCCGTCGTCCATCCGCAACACGGGTCCCCGCACACAGGGCCCCATGCAGCCGGCTGTGCGGATGGCCACATCCTTGGCCACGCCGGCCTCGGCAACGGCGGATTGCAGGGCATCCACCACCTTTTGCGCGCCGGCCGCCAGACAACTGCCGCCCACGCATACCCGCAGCTCGTGCTTGGGCACTGGGGCGGTCCGGAGTTGGTCACGCCAGGCGGCCAGCGCTGCGGCTGTGCCGATTTTTTTCAAGCGCGCGGTCATGACGGCTCCGTTTCCGCGCCCTGGGCGCGGGCGCGATAGCTTTCCAGCAGCTCGCCCAGCTTGGCCGGCTTGACCCGCGGATGCAGGTCATCGTTGATCATCAGCACGGGCGCCATTCCACAAGCCCCGAAACACCGCCCCACTTCCAACGAGAACAAACGGTCCGGCGTCGTTTCGCCCACGCCAATTCCCAGCTTGGCTTGCAGCGCACGCAGGACTTCGCTGCCCCCACGCACATAGCACGCCGTGCCGAGGCACACACGCACCAAGTAGCGACCGCGTGGCACCGTCGAAAAAAATGAATAAAATGAAACGACCCCCGTGACTTCAGAATACGATTTATCGAATGCAGCCGCCACGCGACGCAGCGCCACTTCGGGCAGATAACCAAAGATAGCCTGCGCCATCTGCAAGGCGGGGATCAGGCCGCCGGGCTTGTCCCGCTGCATGGCCAAGGCTTCGTCCAGCCGGGCCAGCAACTCCGCCTCATCGTGAGCGGCGGCTGCAGCGCAGCCGGCGCAGGTTTCCGGTTTTGCCATGGTGGTCTCCCGCTGGCCGGCGACGGCCGGCACCGCCGCCGTGATCTTGTTGGTTTAAAACGTGCCGGTAATATACTTTTCCAAGCTGGCAATCGTCGCCTGCTGCGAATCGAGCATTTCCTTGACGATGTCCCCGATGGAAATCAGCCCCGCCAGCTTGCCATCCGCCAGCACCGGCAGATGGCGATGCCGCCCGGAGGTCATCAGCCCCATGCACTCTTCTGCTGTCTGTTGCGGAGTCACCGTGTGCATTTTGGCCACACTGGTCATGACCTCCTTCACGAGGCGGGTCTTGGGGGATTTGCCCGCCGCGATCACCTTCCACAGGCAGTCGCGTTCGGAAATAATGCCGGAGAGCTTGCCGGTTTTGGTCACCACCGCGAGGCAGCCGATATGCTTTTCACTCATGCGCCGGATGGCCACCAAAATGGATTCCTGCGCCGTGATCGTTTCCACTTGCGAGCCCTTGCGCCGCAACAGATCGCCAACCGTAGTACTCATGCCTTGCTCCTTGGAGGTCCACTGTTTTTGAACAGAATCACTTTAGGCAAAAACAACGCCTGAGTCAACGCCCACCACCGCCACCGATTATTATTTCGGCTCTTTGCGGCGGACAAGCTAACGTGTTCCGTGTCGGGCCTCCGATTTTTCGGTCCACGGTTTCTTGACGGGATGGATTACACCCCGCCCGGGCTGCTGATCCCCGGATTTTTTCGGCCACCCCCACTTTTCCACAGTGTGGAAAAATATCCCCAAAGTTGTTCCATTGTGTGGAAAACCCGCCGAAAGTTTTTCCATTGTGTGGAACTTTTCGGCCCGATTTTTCCACAGTGTGGAAAATCCCGTCCACGCGGGATAAACTTTTTTCCACAGTGTGGAAAACCTCCTAACCAACTGCCTGGACAGTGAGGAAGCTTTCGCCAAAAAATCCCGAATCCTGAGCTCTGCTCCTACTCTTGTCCGCCGTGCGCAGCACATAACTACTCTCTGAACCCTGACCTCTGACCTCCCCGCTGAGCCAAGGCCACGAGCCAACAGACGAAACGGCCAATAGCGGCCCAGTCGGCAGTATTCCTCCAATAGCTGCACAATGGCGGCGGGTGTGGTATGGTTCGGTGACTCTGGGAGAAAACCGGTGAATTTCAAATCAAGAAAAGTGGCGATTGTGGGTGCAGGCGCGGTGGGCTCGGGCTTTGCTTTCGCGCTGGCACAATCAGGCATTGCCGAGGAAATTGTTTTGGTGGATGCCAACACGGATTTGGCCAAGGGGCAGGCGCTGGATTTGGCGCACGGCGCGCCGTTTTATCGAACTGTATCCATCTATGCCGATACCGCGCCGCAGGCCTATCGCAACGCGGCGATTGTGGTGATTACCGCCGGCAAGGCGCAGGCCGGCCCCAGCCAAAGCCGCTTGGAGCTGATGCAAATCAACGCCAAAATTGTCACCAGCATTGCGACGGATATCCAGATGGTGAACCCGGAGGCCATTGTGCTGGTGGCCACGAACCCGGTGGACATCGTCACCCACGTCGCGCGGTTGCGCACCCAATGGCCGCGCGGACGCATTCTGGGTTCCGGCACGGTGTTGGACTCCGCGCGCTTCCGCTGGTTGTTGGCGGAGCATTGCGGGGTGTCGCCGCAAAACGTGCATGCCTCCATTCTCGGGGAGCACGGCGATAGCGAACTGGCGGCGTGGTCGCTGGTACACATCGGCGGCCTGCCGATGGATCACTATTGCTCGGTCTGCCGCAAGTGCGACTTTATCCATCGCCGGCCGCAAATCCTCGAGCAGGTACGACGCTCGGCCTACCACATCATCGGCTACAAAGGCTCCACCAGCTTCGGCGTGGCGATGGCCATGGTGCAGATTGTGCGTGCCATCCTGCGCAATGAACGGCGCGTGCTGACGGTATCCGCGCCGCTGGCGGGCGAGTATGGCTTGAACGACGTCACGCTTGGCATCCCCTGTGTGGTGGGCGCCAATGGCATTGAGGAAGTCATCGAAGCCCAGTTGACTCCGGAAGAAAACCAGGAATTGGCCCAATCGGCCCAAGTGCTCAAGGACAGCTTGGCGCTGCTGGAAACGAGCCCGGCATAACCCGCGCGCGCCTCAATGGGCGGCGATCCACGGAATCGCCACAAATGTGCCGATGCTGCTGCCGATGTTGGTCATCACCACCACGAGCAGAATCCGCACCACCGGATTGCGGATAAAGTTCCGGAAACTCTCCATGGCCGCCGGCAATGATTCAAAATCCGCCACGTTCGGCGGGCGGAGCCAGGCTTCCACCAAGCCCGCCACCCATCCAGCGGCAATCGTCGGATTCAAGCTGGTGATTGGCGCCGCCACAAAGGCGGAGGCAATCGTCAGCGGATGGGCCAGCGTCACCGCGGCCCCGATGGCCGCCAGCACGCCATTCACCCCCACCCAAATGAGGATGGAATCAATGCCTTTCGCGGCCCCGCCATGGATGAAGCCCCACACAATCAAGGCCACGACCAGGGCCGGAATGAGCCACGGCCAGAATTTGGACCAACGGGTGCGCGGCGGCAGACTTTCCAATTCCGCCAGCGGCACTTCCGTTTGCAGCGCGCCCACCATGCCCGGCACGTGCCCCGCCCCCACCACCGCCACGATGGTGGGCGCGGATACCGCCCGCAACTTTTGCGCGAGATAAACGTCACGTTCATCAATCAGCCGCTTCTTGATTTGCGGGAACGCCTTGCCCATCTCCTTCATCAGGGCTTCCAGTTGATCCTGCTTTTTCAAAGACTCAATGTCTTCATCCTTGACATCGTCTCCGGAGAACAGCGCTTCGATCATCACGCCCAGCAACTTGACGCGCTGCCAGAAGCCCAAGTGCCGCCAGACGCGCTTGAGGGTGATGTCTATCGGGCGGTCAATCAGTTCGAGGCGCGCGCCGGACGCTTCCGCCGCTGCGGCGGCCGCGAGCATTTCCGCGCCGGGCTCCACTTCCAGTTGCTTGCCCAGGCGGCGGTAGAACGACTGCATGATCAGTTGCGCCAGCAGGAACATCGCCTTGCCCTGGCGAATCACTTGAAACAGGTTGGTGCGCTGCCAGGCATCCTTGCGCACCATGCCCTGGTAGCGCGCCGGGCACAGCTCGATGGCCACCGCGGCCGGCTGGACCGCGGCAATGGTTTCGCGCACATCGGCCACGCTCTGCGCCGACACATGTGCGGTGCCCACGATATAAATGGTTTTGCCCTCCAACTCCACTTTCGTGACGCTGGAGGGCAAGGAAGAGCCCGTCGTCTGCATCGCAGAAACTACTGGGCGCCGCCCTTCTTGATATAGATGTCCGTGCGGCGATTCTTCTGCATGTTTTCTTCGGTGTCGTTGGGCGCCACCGGGCGGTCAAAGCCGTAGCCCACCGCCGTGATGTTGTCCGGATTGATGCCGCTTTGCTGCACCAGGTAATCCTTCACCGCATTGGCGCGACGCTCACTCAAGCGCTGGTTATAGTCGCGCTTCGAGGTCTTGCGCTTGTCGGCATGGCCTTCCACACGTACGGTCGCGTTGGGATCGCGCTGCAGCACCTTCACCACCGGCTCGATGTCAGCAAAGTACTGCGGCCGGATGAACGACTTGTCATAGTCGAATTCGATCAGCAGCGTGAACTTCTGCAAGTCATCCAGCGGATCCAGCGGATTGGTGCCGTCTTCAATGACTTCGTGGCCATCGCTGACTCCGCCGCCATCCGTGTCAATGTTCAGCGGATCGGTCTTGTAGGTCAGCACTTCCGCGCCATCCTTCAAGCCGTCAAAATCGCTATCCGGATTCAGCGGGTCGGTCTTGTACTTGAATACTTCGTCGCCGTCGGAGAGGCCATCGCCGTCCGTGTCGGGATTGTAGGGATCCGTGCCAATGATGGCTTCATCGCGGTCAAAGAGGCCGTCGCCGTCGCTATCAATATCGCCGCCCTGCGCCACTTGGAACACCGGGGCCACGACGCGCTCGGCGCCGAAGCGATAGCACACGCCCAACTCGACAAGGGCGGTGAATTCCCAGTCCTTGCCTTGCGCGCCGGCCACGACATCGCCACGCAGCGCCCAGGAATCGTTAAAGTGGTAGAACAGGCCGCCGCCGGCGAACAAGCCGAACTGCGTCTTGCCGTTATCCATGTCATCGCCAAAGAAAGTGAGCGCCGGACCCGCGCGCAAGAAGGGGTCCACCCGGCGGTTTTCCAACACGCGCAGATGCAGCAGGGCATCCAAGCTCAGGCGAAGCGCCGTGGTGCTGCCATCGAGAGGCGTGGTGTTCAACTTGCTGGCGGGCCGGGCGGAGAGCGAGGGCATGAAATCCACGCCGCCTTCCACATCCCACCAGGAATTGAGGCTATAACCCAGCTTGCCCATCAGGCCCACGCCGGGCTTGGCTTCGACATCGCCTTCGAGGTGGTAATAGCTCACGCCCAAGGTGCCGAACCACGGAGCGCGCGCAAACAAATCGTCATCCATCGCCACAGCCGAATAGGTCACCCCGGACACCATCAGGCCAACCGCCAACATCCACTTCATCATTTTCATCATGAGACGAACTCCTGTTCAAAGATTGCGGGAACCTTACCGACCCCACCCCCTTGGGGCAAACAAAAAAACCGCGGCTCGAACCGCTGGCTGGCGGCTTGCCAAATGCAGGACTTCTGCGTACCGTTCTGCTGCCATCAAGGCCTGTCAGATGAGTACGCTTTTTGACCAATACGGCGAAAATTACGATGCCGCCATGACCAAATCCATTGGCTTCATGGGTCAAAGCCACGATTATTACACGCAGGCCAAAGCCGTTCATATTCTTTCCATTTTGCGGCGGCATTTGGGCGCCCCGCGCCAATTGGCGGTGCTGGATGTCGGCAGCGGCGTGGGCAAGACGGATCGCTTTTTGTCCGGTGGAATCGGCCACCTGACCGGGGTGGATATTTCCGCCACCAGCGTGGAGCGCGCCCGACGGGAAAACCCGTCCGTACGCTATGAAGTCTACGATGGCCGGCAACTCCCCTTCCCTGCTGAATCGTTTGCCGCCGCTTTTGTAATTTGCGTGATGCACCATGTGGCCATCCCGGATCGCGTGGCCTTGCTGCAAGAGGTGCGGCGCACTCTCATCCCCGGCGGCCTGCTGATGATTTTCGAGCACAATCCGCTAAACCCCCTGACCCGGCTCGCGGTAGCTCGGTGCGAGTTTGACCGAGATGCTCAACTGCTCACCCGCGGTCTTTCTGCTCGATTACTGAAGCAGGCTGGGTTCACTATCGCCGAAAAGCGATTTATCCCGGAAAATGCGTTTGGATGGGATTATGACACAATAAGTGCTTCACTGTGCTCTTGTTACGCCAATAAGCAAGAAGCACAAAAAAGTGAAGCACGAAATGAACCTTAAACGTTGGAATCAGGTTGGGCAAGTCCAGATTACCTTTACGAACAAACAACTGACGGCTTGGGGTGGGGCCTGTTCGACCGTTGCCAAAT
>Ga0209718_1000322_pt1 | contig 66838 bp, 69 predicted proteins | sample AD_JPNAS1_MetaG_FD_184420 | JGI IMG/M metagenome (GOLD analysis project Ga0209718, IMG submission 184420) | Active sludge microbial communities of municipal wastewater-treating anaerobic digesters from Japan - AD_JPNAS1_MetaG (SPAdes) (version 2) | ecosystem: Engineered > Bioreactor > Anaerobic...
CTCAAGTATGGATACAGGGCCTATTATAATTCTTGCAAATGATCAAAAATGCTGCTACTACCAAAGCAGCATCCAATACATCGCCAGGATTATTACTACTATTTTACATCACAATCGGGACACTACCTCGCAACTCCCCCGGACTCGCAATCCGGGAGACCTCTCTAAAGGATGGGGACTTCCCGAGTTGGCCTATCGAGATGCATCGATTGCCGTTCTTGACTCAACTGGAATACCCCAGCTCTTTCGCTCTGGTATAGGCAACATCTGCCTCTTCGTCCCGACCCTGAGCCTTGAGGGCTTCGCCACGGTTGTACCAGGCGTCGGCAAGATCGGAATCGAGCTGGATCGCCCTGTCCAGTGCCTCCAAAGACTCATCATACCTTTCCAGTCGCCAGAGAAGTTCGCCCCGATTGCCCCAGGCAGCAGGATAGTCTGGCATCAGCCTTATGACCTCATCGACTGCAGTTATGGCCTCCTGGTAATCGCCCTGTTCATAAAGAATATCAGCTTTAAGGGACCAGGCAATAGTACTATCCGGCTCCAGCCTTATGGCCTCTTCAATCGCAGTGAGGGCCTCATCGTACTCTCCCTGAAAATAGAGAGCAGATCCCTTAAGGCTCCAGATCGAGCCATTCTCCGGCTCCAGACCTATGGCCTGGTCAAGAGCGACAATCGCCTCATCATATTCCCCCAGCTCATGGAGTGCGCCGCCTTTATAGCTCCAGGCACTAGCAAGCTCTGGGTCTATCCTTATGACTTCATCAAAGGCCTGTATAGCTTCCTCGTATCTTCTCTGATTGATGAGTGCTGTGCCCTTATTGCTCCATGCCACGGGATTCTCTGGATCCAGCCGGAGGGCTTCATCGTATGCCTCAATGGCCTCTTCGTAATCCCCCTGGCTAAAGAGCTCATTGCCTCTTTCCAGCCATTCCTCTGCATTCTCTTGACAGGTTGACGGCGCCGCTATCGCTATTATAAGAATGAATAAGGGATAAATCAGTTTCATGATGGTCTTATACGCGCTCGAAAGAGATATGATTATCGGACTTGAGAGGGTATTGTGCATTGTCAGGTTATGATTCGGGGCCACTTTCGAAAATCCAGTTATTGGGATTTCTGGTTGCGGAGCCCTTAATGATCGTAGTATCCCCTGCATTTATCTGATGGTGGGTGGCCTCGATCTGGCGCTGGGGTGAGATAGTTCCAATAACTATGGCGCCTAAGATTGCACATGTTCATGTTTTCAATATCAATATCAATCCCTCAATCCACCCCTTCATAGCTTGTCTAGCTGTCATCATGCTTTGGAATGCTCATCGGATCGTTCTCAGATTGAAAGGGCCTGCGGCAAAATCTTATTTATTTTCTTTCTCAGCTCCTCATTGGCTTCGCCCAATTTCCTTTCCACCATGATTCTCTTGACAATAGTGATCCAATGGACCTTAACCACAGAAGGATATATTAGACCCCCCTAATGCTCATAGGAGTGCCCAGCGAGATCACAATATCGCAAAGGCTTGGGTTGGCGGGAACTTTGCTTGATATGTATGCTACAGTGAGTTGCCTCACATCGATATCATGATACAAAACCAGCGAAGGCCGGAGCTTGTCATTAACCAGATCTGAATAGGAAAGAGGTGCTAAGACTATATCACCTTTTTTAAAATCCTCATTCATACGCTGGCTCATCTTCCAGTACATCGGTAAGCGAAAGAGCTGCTATCTCCATCAAGCCTTCTACAATCTCCTCATCGGTCTTCTCAACATCAGACTCGTAGGGAATGGGTCGCTTTCGGTCTTTGCGTTCCAGACTCTCAAGCATATGTATAGTTTTCGTCTCATGCTATTTAAGACTTGATCATCAATGCCAACGATAGTAGACATGTCGCCAAGCAAGGATTTCAGAGCAGCCTACAATTCGAACTATGACGTCTCGATCCTCTGCATGGAAATGGTGCTTCCTGCGATATCTTGTCGTGTTTTCCTTCCAGATCAGCTGCAACCCCCTGTCCAGAGGAAAAATTTCTTATTCCCTGCCGTCTAGATAACATCGATGATAAAGAAGGTTTTTTGCTCTGGTATCAAGAGGTCGGGGGAGATTGTATCTCTCATCCTGATTCTCTTCCTGATATGCGGATCGGCTCTGGCGGCCACCATCACCGTCCAACCTGGGGAACGCATTCAGGAGGCCATCGATCAGGCCCGCACAGGCGACATCATCGAGGTTATGAGCGGCACCTACCAGGGAACCCTGGATATTAAAAAGGAGGTTGCCCTGATGGGCATCGACTCTGGAGAGGGCATGCCGGTAATAGACGCCGGATCTATCCTCGGATCGGTGTTCATGACCGCAAACAACAGCCAGATAAGCGGATTTAGAATAGTGAACCCGAATGGAGACGGGATTGACGTCACCTCCAGCCACAACACGATCAGCAATAACACCATAGAGGCATGTGGAGCTGCAATCTACCTCATGGTCTCAGATAAAAATAAGATCGTCAACAACAATGCCTCCGTCCGCTGCCAGGGGGTGATGGGCCTTCTCTCCAGCGACGGCATCATGCTGGCCCACTCGGACGAGAACATCATCGAGGGCAACACTGCATCCGGCGCATCCATGGGCATATACCTCTACTATTCCCACAACAACACCATCCTCAATAACGCCGCCCTGAGCAACGATCATGGAATCGCCATCAAGGGCTCAAGAGATAACATCATTCAGGAGAACCGGGCCATTGGCAGCAAAGAGGAGGGAATCGGCCTTCTCAATGGCTGCTCGGGAAATACAGTGACAAATAACAATGTGACAGGCAACTCAATCGGGATCTACCTGCGCGAATCAAACCAAAACACAATCTATCTGAACGACTTTATAGATAACCTCCAGAATGCCCTGTCCTCTGATTCAGAGAACATCTGGCACTCTCCTGAACAGATCAGCTACTCATCTGCAGGCAAGAGCTACACCGGCCTATTGGGAAACTACTGGTCTGACTATAAGGGTAATGACTCGGATGGCAACGGCCTGGGCGATGCCAGCCACAGCTTTGAGTATGATGGCCAGGATGACCATCCACTGATGACTCCCAGTAGCGATCTGATCAAGCCCAAGATGACCCATAAGGGCATGATAATAGGTTAGCCTGAGCAATGGATGGAGATGGAGCGACGAATCTCTTTTTTTGCTGCCCAGGCCGTTTCTCCATCCTTTCTCCAAGCAGGCCAGAAAGGTGCCTACAATGGCAGCTCGTACTTGACCTCGGTTACCGTGCTCCCCCAGATCTCATGAGTCAGCCTCTCCCTTTGAACAAATCCCATCGACCGATATAGATTTGCCGCTTTGTAAAGGGTATCCACTGTCCAGAGGAAGATGGATTCGTACCCAGAGGTGCGGCTGAAATCCAGGGCCTCTTCAACCAGCCACCTGCCGATTCCTCGCCCCCGGATCTCCGGCTCCAGGAGAAGCCAGCGAAGCTGGGCCTCCTTTTGCGAATGCCTCACTATGGCCATCGAGCCTGCAATCCGATCACCGTCCTTTAAAATCCAGATGCGCTCCTGCGGGGATTGGGATTGAGCGAACTCGGCCAGGGGCAAAGCAACATAAATATCAAAGGTATAGTCCCAGCCCTGCTCGGGAGCATAAAGAACGGCGTGCATGTAAGTTATATAGCCGATATCCCCCGGCCAAATCTCGTGGCACACAGAGATCGTTGAATGGGGAAAAGGTTTTTTCATTTGCCCCTCCAGCTAAAGAACTAGCCTGTACTTAACCTCGTTCACAATGCTTCCCCACCTCTCATGCCGAACCCTCAATATCTGCTCGAATCCCACCGATCGATAGAGCTTCTCTGCTATGGGAAGGCTCTCTGCCGTCCAGAGCACAATGGATTCATACCCCATGTCCCGGCTGAAATCCAAAGCTTCTTCCACCAGCCACCTGCCAATTCCTCGCCCCCGGATCTCCGGCTCCAGGAGAAGCCAGCGAAGCTGAGCCTCCTCTTCTGTGCGCTTGACTATGGCCACCGAGCCCGCGATCCGATCACCTTCCACCAGGATCCATATCTTCTCCCGGCTGGATTTGGACTGGGCAAACTCCGCCAAAGGTACAGCCACATAAACCTCAAACGTATGGTCCCAGCCCTGCTCGAGAGCATGGAAGATGCCGTGCATGTATATGATATATCCGATATCCCCCGGATGAAGGTCATGCCTCATCCAGAGGGATGGTTCGGGAAAGGGCTTATTCATTGTATCGGGGGCTAATACTCAGCTTTGCATAAATAATGTCCGGGAGTCCCCTCCAACTGTCGGTGCTCTCTGGGAAGAGTTCTTTAGCGAAGGACCCCGGAAACGGATTCTCCCCGAAGCCCATCTCTCAGTAGAGGTAGGAGTAGGGAAATAGGCTGTCCGTATGGCTGTAGACCATATCGAGGATCACAGATATATCCTATAGATGATATAGAACGTTCCAGCCATGTATACAATCATTGCCTGCGGCATCTTCAAGGATGAGATCGAGAGACTGAGTGCCGATCTCGAAATCCCCTTTAAAGCTCGCTATCTAGGCCCTGGCCTGCATGTTGACTTCGACGAGCTAAAGGATGCCCTGGAAGAGGAGCTGAAGAGGGCTTCATCTGATGGCAACCAGGGAATAATAGTGGCCTATGGACAGTGCCATCCCAAGATAGATGAGATCCTGAAACCCTACCATGCCGCCTTAATGGATTGTCAGAACTGTGTTGATGCCTTCATATCCCGCCAGGCCGTAGAGAAGAAAGCACGAGAGGGTCTCTTCTTCTATCTCTCCCCAGGCTGGCTGGATGCCTGGAAGGATATATTCAATCGATTGGGCTGGGATCCGGAGACTGCCCGCATGCAGATGGGCTCATTCAAGGGATCGATCTACATCGATACATTAAAGGATGCTCCAAAGAGGGAGAAGGAGCTCTTGGAGTTCTTCGATTTCACCAACCTCCCCTTCACCATCATGCCCATGGAGCTGGACCACTTCAAATCACTGATCATCAAAGCTATAAAGAGCTTGGAGGATTGAGCTTGGACGAGCTGGAAGAGATTAAGAAAAAGAAAATGGAGAAGATGATGAGCGAGATTAACAAACCCCATGAGCCAACCATAGAGCTGCCAGGAAAGCCGATCATTGTCACAGATGCAACCGTTGATGCCGCTTCAAACCAGTACCCTCTTCTGATCCTGGACTGCTGGGCGGAGTGGTGCGGCCCCTGCCGCATGATCGGCCCGATCATCGAGGAGCTGGCTGCAGAGATGAAAGGACGGGCAGTCTTTGGCAAGCTGAATGTGGATGAGAATCCTCAGACTGCCAATAGGTTCAGGATCTCGGCGATACCCACCCTGATGGTCTTCAAGGATGGAAAGCTCATCGACAAGCTTGTGGGCGCCTATCCCAAGCCCTCACTGGTGGCAAAGATTCAAAAGTACCTCTGAAGGCCGCTTTTGATTCGTCTTTTTTTTGCATGAATGCGATTGCCCAGATCCTTTGCCCCCCTAAGGTATGCTGCCGGAAAGCATTACTCGTGGATATCCGGAGACGTTGTAGACCTCTCTGGTGGAGAGATTATCTGGAGCTATATATGAGGGCTTGGTTCTCATGTACTGATTCTTGATGAAGAGCGGGGTGTAGATATCGGAATTGAATTTGAATTTCGATACCGATTCCTGCTGGCGGCTGAGGTTGAGTTCGGATTTCGGCTCAAGGCCAATCTTGATGCCAGCCGTTCGGCGGCTGCTCTTCCATCCCAAAGCCTTTGGGGCCTTGATGCTCTCGCTTCCAGCGCGCAGGACTTTTACATCTTCGGCGGCATTCCTGGTCTCATTCGATGCGATGCTTCCTTGGGCGTTCAAGGTGATATTGGATGTCATATTTGGGGCCATATTCTCGTCGCCCTTCGGCACTTCCCCCGCATAAGCCAGGGATACGACCGCAGCCATTATGGTCAGGGCGCTCACCAGGCAGAAGACAGCATGTACCATGTCATACCCTCTAATTCATCAATTGGCCCTGTCTTCTCATTCTTCGGAAGAGGATTATGGCCAGCATTGCCACTCCAGCGAGGCCGGCGGGAAGGCCTGTGCTCTTTGTCTCATCCACATTGCTCCTCACTACGATTGGCTTGGCCTCGATGATGTTCTCCTGCAGGTCTACTATGCTGCCATCCTGCCCGATCAGGGCGGTTTGTAGCTGATAGACCCCCGGCTCGAGGGTAGAATTCCAGGTGATCTCCACCGTCTCATCATCCCCGGAGAGAAGAACGGGGGTCTTCTTCTCGGTGATATTGAGGACCTCCCCCCCATCAGAGAGGGTGAACCTGAGGAGTCCCTCAAAAGGAACCCTGGAGTCGCCCATGACGGTGGCGCTTGCCCCTGTCTCATCCTGGTAGGTCTCAGTTATCTGGGCATCCTCAATCGCCACAAAGGGGCTCATAAAGGCCCTGGTCTGATTGTGGTTCAGCTCCACAATCTTGACCCGGCCCTCATATATCTGGCCGTTCTCCAGTATGGGCTTCCATTTGTAGTCCTTTTGAACGGCCATGGACATGAGACCAGAGATGGGCACTGCCTTCTCCCGGGTTACATATAGTGCTCGATCTCCCTGAACCAGCATGTAATAGATGTCCACAATGGTCGGATCGCTGGCGCTTATCGCCAGGTGAAGGCCCCGGGAATCGGAACGAAAATCGCGCACATCAAACCTTACCGGCTCAACTCCGCCATAATAGAACCGGTAGCATCTCCGGGACTGCACCGCACCATCCTTGATCTCGCCAGCATCATCGCTGCTGTTGTCCTTCGTCCCATCATCTCGCAGAGTTGCGCAGACCGAATAGCTTCCCTTATCGACTTTGAGATTTGGCCAGCGCACTACATAGGTGCCGGGGCCATCGATATCCAGTTTTCTGCTATTCAGAACCTTGTTGTCCTGGGTCAGATCCATCTGAAGAATCCCTTCTCCTCCTCCCACCAGTGTGATATCGGCGGAGTCGATATTGGAGTAGAGGCTAAAGATCTCTATGGACTGAGCGGTTGCGGCCAGGGCCATCAGTAAGGCTAATGCCGCGAGATGGCGGATAGAACAGATAGAGCATATTTTCATGGGACGAAACCTGCCTGGCAACCTGTCATTTCTGAATGGGTTTAAAACTAACGTATCGAAGTGAGGGAATGAGGCCAGCGCGGCAGAAGGCAGAAAGCTCAAGAGAGCTCTGCCAACAACGGCCAACGGGCTGCTCCAAACCTCCCGTTATCAGATCGATATACTATGGGTAAACGGCGCGATGATGCTTATTAGCAGGCTGGTCAAGATCACCCAGGTGAAAATGGCGACTGCCGTTCTGGTGAGCTTCTCCGCCTTCTCGGGCGGAACCAGCCGCTCAAAGCCCGTCTGCACCAGATCTCTGAAGATATGACCTCCATCCAGGGGACCGGCAGGAAGGCAATTGAAGAGGCCGGCATAAAGGTTGATCCAGCCTATCCAGAGGAGGAGGTTCGCTATCCAGAAGAACCTCTCACCCAGGGGCTCCGCCCAACCAACCGGTTCGTAGACCGCAGTCAGCCAACCGCTGAATCCGGGAAATCCCTTCTGGGTGAATCCGGGAATTCCTGAAAAGGGCAGGTTGAGCATGTAGGCGAAACCCTCTACGCCTCTCTTTGGAATGGTCTTCAGGATCCCGAGGAACTCGCTGGCAGGAGCTTCCTGGAATGCCACACCACCCGCATAGATGGCGTTCCCTGAGATTCCAATGCCGATAAAGCCCGTTCCCGCAGCATCCGACTCCTCATTCTGCTCATCCTCTCCCTGGCCAGCAGCGGAGGTGAGGTTGACCTGATAGCTCTTGCCACTTCCGGTGGTGATGGTGATGATCTGACCGGGTCGGGTGAGGTTCATCTCCCTTCTGAAGCCCTCAACATCCACCACCTCCTTGCCGTCGATCCTGGAGATCACGCTGCCCGCAGGCAGGCCGACGGAATCGGCGGGAGAGTCCGGGAAGATGGAGGCAACCATGATTCCCCTTGCCGCCTGGCCGGGGAGGTTGAAGATCTCCTTTTGGCCGTTGTGCAAGACCTCCATCTCCACCATGGTGCTGCCCAGATTGCTGTAAAGCTCCTCTATCTTTATCGCATTCTCTCCATTCACCTGAAGCAGGACCATGCCGCTCTCAAAGCCTGCCTCCTCCGCTATTGAATCCTCCTGGACACCCACCGCAATCAGCCGGTCAACAGGGGACATGGAGCCCAGAACCGGCCCAAAGAAGAGGGCCATGGCCAGCGCGGCCACCATGAAGTTGGCTATGACGCCGGCGGAGAGAATCCTGATCCTGGCGGCCCTGTTCACCAGGGGCGGCTTGTTCTTTGTGCCGAAGAGATCCTCCTCATCCGGCTCAACAAACGCAGCTATTGGGGCAACGAGCAGGGTTACTATGCCCATGGACTTAACCCTGACCCCTTCCACTCGGGATAGGATGCCATGGGCGAACTCATGCACCAGCATGGTGACGAATAGGGCGATCCAGCCCCATAAAAAGGGGATATACTCGTTCAGACCGGGGATGAGCAGGATATTTCTGGGTGCATTGTAGCTGCTGGGCTCGGGTGGAGAGAGAATCATCAGGTAGGTCATGAGCAATACGAGGATCAAGAATGTGGCCATGCTCAGGATCACCAGAGGAATTCCGATAGTTACCGCCGTTCTCCATATCCACTTGGGGCGGCTCAGCTGGTCGAGCAGCTTCAATCCTTTGGTTGTCCGCAGGAATATGAGGAGGGGTATTCCTGATATCCCTCCCACAGTCACACCTCTCTTCTTCCATGCCTCGCTATCTCTCAAGGGCAAAAGGAGGATGGAATACAGGCCTATCAGCGCCGCTGCGATAAGCATCCAATCTGCGAATTCTAGCTGTAAATCGAAGCTCAAAACTCCAGCCTCATCAGGTCAATTCGGTGTTATATGTCTGGCATCATGTATATAAGTTGAGACGAGGGCTTTAGAGCAATCCCTGTTCCTCAAGTTCCATCTTGGCCAGATCCTCATGCTTCCTCTCCAGGAAGCTGTAGACATTACCATGGGGCGCACCATCAAGGAGCATCTCTATCGCTGCGCGTGCCACTCTGATCTGCTCGGGGTAGCCGAGTATGGCCACCGTCTTGCCGTAGACGGAGACCTTGGTGCCCGAGAGCCGCTCCATTATCTCCCTCGACCTTCCATCCTTGCCGATGATGCGTCCCTTCAACCGTTCCATATCGCTCCTGGTGCCTGCTGTCTTGGATATGTCCAGCACATCGAGCATCAGCATCTCGTCGTCCAGGATCGCCAGCGCTCTCTCCGGCGAGAATCCTCTGCCAATAGCCTTCACCAGGTCCATGACCCTCAATACCTGCAATGGATCTTCTGCGGATGTGACAGAAATTGTGCCTGTATCGCTGTCTATCTCCAGAGAGGTCTTTGTCTTCTCTTCTATGAAGTGTTTCATGGAGCCGTTAGGTCCCACCAACACTCCTATACGTTCTTCTGGGATCTTTATATCCATTGTCAGCCTCCTTTTATCTTGATCAGATACTCTCCTTTTTTGCCTTTTCAGCTCCATCCTTCTGGATCCTGGCATAGATCTCCTCGGATGAGCCAATAGAGTACTTTTTCTGGAAGTAATGAACTATATTGGAGATGTCTCGCTCCAGGAACTTTCTGGCCATGGGATGGTCCAGGGTGACCGATTGTCCCATATCTATTATCACCGGCTCGCCATCATCGTATAGGATATTAAACTCGCTCAGGTCGGCATGAACCAGACCGGCCTGATTGCAGAGCAGGGATATATATTCGACGATCTTCTGGTAGATTTGCTCGGCCTCTGCAGAGTCCAGCTCGACATCCTTTAGGGGTGGTGCGACATAATCTCCCTTGCCGATCAGATCCATAACCAGAATATTCTCCTTCATGGTGATGGGATGGGGCACCCGCACACCCACTTCCTCCGCACGCATGAGATTGCGATACTCCTTGCGGGTCCAGGCGGCGACAATAGCTCTTTTCGTGCCCTTGACGCTTCCAAATCTGGGATCGCCATGCAGGTAATCCTGCATCACATTGAAGTTGCTGGTAGAAATGCGATAGATCTTGAGGGCAAGCTCTCTGCTGCCCACCAGAGCCCGGAATATATTCGCCTCTTTTCCGGTGCAGATGGAACCTCCCAGGGCATCTATGACCCCTTTGCTTGCCAGGCTGTACAGGTCCATCAGGGTTCGCTTGTCAAAGACAGCGTCCTGGACATTCAGGTCATCGGAGTCCTTGATTCTGGTACGAAGAACATCAATACGAGTATCAAAATCCTCATCCTTGCTGCGCCTGCTCATGATTTGTCTATCCGGCTTATGAAGAGCCCTTCAGAAAACCTTTGCGCTGCAGCCAGTCCACTTGAGGGCCGGTGTATCTCCAGACCACGTCAGCCTTCTCATTCTGGAACTCCCAAGGGATGATTATGACCACGTCGCCCTCTCGTATCCAGATCCTCTTCTTCATCTTTCCCGGTATGCGGGCCATCCTGGTTACGCCGTCAATGCCCCTGACCTTGATGCGATTGGAGCCAAGCAGGCTTTCTACATGACCGAATATCTCTCTATCCTGTTTGCGAGGGAGGCGAACTCTGGTTATTACTGCTCCTTCCTCCCCACCATGACCTCTATTGTACAGCTTATCACCTCAAATAATAATTGCAGATTTTAGATTAGATGCCCGGATCGATGAGATCCTGAGCGGCGTTGAATCGCTATCTGGCTCATTTGCAGCCAGAATCGCCAGAGCAACTTGCCGCACCACCTCAGTCGAAAATGACGCTTAAATAGTTAAAGCTTGTGTCGATCCGAATCCTAATGGGCCCGACGCGATTCGAACGCGTGATCCCCGCCGTGTGAAGGCGATGTCATAACCAGCTAGACCACAGGCCCTCGAAGTAAGGAAGTAAGGCATCAGATATTAGTATCTTGCCCTAGAGGGAAAATCCCTTGGCCAGTTTTGGGCTCGTGACAAGGAATTATTTAAATATCAATTCGCGAGCTTAATTAAATAAATGAGTCAAATCCTGAGAAATCCTGTTTATCTTTTGTATGAGAGGCGGCTCAAGTCTCAGATCCTGGCAGGGTCACCGGTGGAGCATATAGCGATAATTCAGGATGGAAACCGCAGGTATGCCAAGCAGAAGGGGCTCGCTAAATCTCTTGGCCATAGCCTTGGCGCTGAGACCTCGGAGAGGGTGTCAGACTGGTGCCTGGAGGTGGGGGTTCGGCATCTCACCCTTTATGCTTTTTCCACAGAGAACTTCAGCCGGGAGGATTCGGAGAAGCGCTATATCTTTGATTTGATAAAGAAAAAGTTCAATGAGCTGAGAAATTCAAAGAAAATCCATTTCAATAGAGTTCGGGTGCGAGCCATCGGTCGGTTGGAGATGCTTCCCGATGATCTGCAGGAGGAGATCCGATTGACTGAGGAGGCCACGAAGGATTACAAGAAGATGTATCTGAATGTGGCCCTGGCTTACGGAGGTCAGAGGGAGCTGGTGGATGCCGCACGCTCCTTAGCCCACCTGGTGGAGGAGGGAAGGATCAGATCTAAGGATCTCGATGAGACCATCATCGCCCAGCATCTCTATCCCCAGGACGGCATTTCCGTTCCCAAGGTGGATCTGATCATCAGGACGGCGGGGGACTTTCGCACATCGAACTTCCTTCCCTGGCAGGCCAATGGCAATGAGTGCGCCGCCTACTTTTGCGCTCCTTTTTGGCCGGAGTTCAGGAAGATCGACTTTCTGCGGGCCATCAGGACTGCACAGACCAGGGCATCATGCCAATAAGCTTAATAACCTGAAGCATGCCATCAGAGGTGTTCTTGTCCCGATGGGGTAGTGGATATCCCGGAGGCCTGCGGAGCATTTTTCGCGCAGAGAGCCTTCAACCCGGGTTCGAATCCCGGTCGGGACGTTGGTTTACGGGTAATATGTGCCCGCCGGAAAGCGATTTAAGCTGAGAAAATCACGGTCATTTCAGTTCGCACCACGAAGAGGAATGACTTAGGGTTAAGCGGAGGCCTCACAAGGGTTTCCGCTTTTCTCTAAACGTCTTTCTTGCAGTACTTTTTTAACACCATCTTCAAAAAGCTGCGAATAGCTTCTGAAGTCTCCAGATTCCACAGCTTCTTTTGCCTCCGCATAAGTCCTTTCATCTATGCTTATGCTGATCTTTTTGTAAGCCATGCTCTATATTATTCTCCTACTTGGTTATATATCTTCCTACTGGATCGCACTAGATAGTTTTATATACGAAGGGCATAGAGTAGTATTTGGTGCGAATTGAAATGTTGAACAAACTCGTTATAGCAAACCCGGTCACTCAGACACGGGACGCAGTGCAGCAGTTGATCGCCTATTTCAACCATGGCCAACAGCCGGAGGAGATGCCCTCTTTCTATCGGCTCGATGGTGAAATGGTCTTGGTCCTTAATAACAAGAAGGACGCATATTATGTGACCACGCCCAAAACCTGCAGTTGCCCCGCTTCGGTCTATAATCCTGGGAAGCCATGCAAGCACTCCAGGAAGTACTTCCCTCAGCCTAAGAAGAGCAGGGAGGAGCTTGAGGCAGAAGGAGAAGCGATCCTCGAGGCCCACCACAATACCGCGAAGAGGTTAGCAAGGCCGCCAGAGGATATCAGGGCTAGCCTGCCAGGGTGGCCGGAGGGCGCACATGGCCCGGTGGAGGCGATCTGAATGGAGCGAGTGGAACACTTCCACAGCTCCGGGCCATCCCCGGATCCATTGAGGATCAAGGTAGAACGTGGGCAGAAGGGCGGCTATGCCTTCGAAGTGAGCCTGTCCGGAGCGGATGAGGCGGCAATGGTTGCCAGGATCAGAGCGATCTACAAGAAGCTCGATGCCGAATTCTGCTCTAAGGCGGTGGTCTGAATGGCTTTTGATCAACTTGAATATGAGTATGCGCTTGAACGCTACCATATTGAAATGGCTGCCAACCTGAGGGATCGCCTGGCCAGGATGGATGAGGCCATAGAGCTTATACAAACCATCCGCAAAGAGACCTCCGAGCTCTTCACCGAACTCTTCCCGGGGGCGGCATAGATGGCCTCCTCTTTGGTGGAGCTGAATGCTCTGCTTGATTCCTTCGTCCCTCTGAGCAGGAAGGTCAGCATGGCCGAAATCGAGGTACGGGAGAAAGAGGCCGAAGCCCTTGAGAAGATCCTGGCAAGAGTGTGGATGGCCATGCCCTTCTTGCATGATTGCCACATAATCAATCGAAGAAAGCTGGTACCAACTGGCGACAATAGCTGGTTTGCTATCAGTAATCGACTCGCCTTTTTTGACGATGGGCCACATCTGTTTCGATCCTTTGTGGTCGAGCAGTGGGGCACCGATTCGCCCGCCTTTGAGATCAACGACAACAGGGACATAAGCTGCAATGAAGCAATTCAGACTTACGGTTTTGATGTGATTTGCGCCGGCCTGGTCGAGATGCTGAAGTGCCAATGTAATGTCGATGTAGAATACAGCAATCTTCAAACCAGGATTAAGAACATCGACTCTCTTCTTCAGGTCTTGGAATACAGTGCCGAACCAGAACCGCTTTTGGGAAAGCGCATTACTCCAGAGGGGGAGAGGCTATTGGCGGAGGGCAACTCATGAACGTCCTATCCTCCAAGTGCGGCCAGGTCACCGGCGTTCTGGAGCAGATCCGGGCGGTGGCCGGGGATATTGTGGCTGATTTCGGTTGCAAGTGCCCTCACTGTGGCCAGCCGGAGACGGTGAGCGTTGCCTTCCCCTGTCGGGCCAGAGAGAAGATTGAGGCCTACGTGGGCCAGCGGATTACAGTGCTCCGGAACGGGGAGGACTATCTCGTGCGGGTGGTGGCGGAGGCAGCCCATCTCCCTCAGGAGGTGAGCGCCTTGGCAGGTAGTTGTTTGCCTTCCACACTAAGCGATGGCTCTCGGCCCACTCATCTAATCGACGCCGAAGAAGTCTATGGCACTCTCCGCAGCGTCATGTCGCTCGATGATGAGACAGTCATAGCCCAGATAGGCCCGCGAGCAGTGCTCCTGCCGGCCAGCCTGAAACTGCTTGCTGTAGGGCTGAGGATCTGTGTACTGAGGCTCGATGACGAGTACTATGTGAGGGGGCTGCCGGCATGAGTCCAGACCAAGTTTTGATAGTTGCCTTCCATGGGGAGGCCGGCCAATGAGCACCCGATCCATGAGACGGAGAGCAGGAGCCAATATGTGGCAGCAGGCCCGAATATGGGCTGCCCTCTCTTTTTGAGGCTCCACCATGCAGCTCTTAGCGGAGCCTATCGAGACGGCCCTCCAGCGCCTCCGAGATGAGATCACCGCCCTCCAGGATGCAAGGGAGATGGACATGCAGGAGATAGCCGCCTTGCGGCTAAAAGTGGCCTCCCTGGAGAGCCTGCAAGAGCAGGATACTAACCGGATATGTCGAGATATTGCCATTGATCGCCAGAGACTAAAGAGACTGGAGAAGGCCGAACCTCAGCCCTTGCAGAAAGATCGAGGAGAGATCCTTAGAGCCCTGATAGTGGCCAATGGCGGCAAGATGCTAGCGAAGGATGCCAGGCAGAAGATGCACCTCTCCAAACCGCTTTTTTCAATGCTCCTTGCCACAATGGATGACCATATCGAGATTAAGCCGCTGCACAGCGATAATAGGAGAAAGGTTCTGATCCTAAGAACTCCCTAAATAGTTCAATTGAACTTTTAACCATTTCCAGGATCTTCAGCAAAGGTCTAAGATTTGTATTGATCGCGTGAGATTTTGCGTGATCTTATGATATTGATTACTTTGAGATAGAGATAGATATGTAGTAATATATTATAAAAAGTAGATATCAAAAGAGAGAGAGAAATTAGTTAAAGGTTAAGTTTAACTAATCTTCTTGCATTAGTATTGTTATGAATGAGTCAATGGTAGAACGCGATTGGAAACTACTTGAGGTCTATGGATCTTTGGATTCTCTTAATGAAAGGTCTGGTGTCGGTATTTGGGATGAACAAGTACATGAGATGATTGAGATCTCCGGCGAAGAATTGCTGGCTAGAAAAATAAAGCTGCAAGACATGGGTTTTCTTGATCTCTCCAGTTCCGTTGCTGTGCTTACATCTAAGGGGAGACTTGCATTGATGGATAAAAAGGAGTGATCGCTCCTTCTTCCAGAACTCCCCCAGCCCTTTCTTGATCTCCCCTTCCACCATGATCCATCGGCAAGGGAGATGTCAGGCTCCCCCATTGAGATTTTCCAGATGATGTGGCTTCAAACCGATTATTGCCAGATTTTCCACCAATCTCTAATCGTTTTTTCAAGATCAGCTTCTAGCATCGGCATAAATTGATCATCGATCTTCTTTTGCCTTTCAGATCCAAGTTCAGTTTTAAGTATTTCATCAGCAATTGTTGATATCTCTGATTGTCCATAAGCTAGCTTCATAAGATGTCTCGCCTTTCTTCTCCTTGTTTGATTGAGCGAGCTTGGATTTTCCGCTGTTGCTTGATCTAATTCGACGAGGATAGCATTGTAGGCTTCTCGCTTCAGTTCCCATCTCATGTCGCTTCTGGTTTTGGCATGGGCAATGATGAACGTAATGAATCCGCCCACCATTACGCCAGCTAATGCAGTTATGAAGGTTATATACCAAGGAGTGCCTAAATTAATTGAAAACATTGCCTTTTCATATCCTCCAAAATTGCCATCCAAGCAGGCTTCTCTGACCTCCAATCGGCCGGCTGTCCATCCTCCTCTGAGGTATAAAAGATCTACGGTCTCCTAGGCCATCGCCCTTTAGCCATCCATCCCCACAGAGCCTTAGCTACATAGAGTCCCTCCAGTCAGGGGCGCAAATCCTGGCCGGACCAGTTTTCATATCATCAATACCGCCCCAAAGTATTTCCCTAGGTAACCGGTTTTTAGTACAAACACGGAGGGATTTAGATGGGTATAAAGGAAAAACTACCACTAATAAACAGCGATAAAAAGGGCATTCGCATAGCTGGGTATATTATTTATGCATTTATCTTTCTTAATGTTCTAGGTGCCATACTTCCCGCGCCTGATTCAAGTGAAACAGAAGCCGGTAGCATTAAAGACCAATCAGCAGAAGTGGTACCAAATACCGTAGATGAGTGGTACACTGCAGCAGTTAGCATTGACCCACAAAATGAGGATGATGCTAGAAAGAAGATCGAATACTTCCAGCATGTTCTAGATGTGGATCCTAATAATCTGTCTGCTCTTTGGGGTACCGCATTAACATATAGATACAATTTAGAAGATGAAACAAAAGGATTAGAATATCTAGATACTATATTAAAATTGCAGCCACGAAATACATATTTCCTGGATAAAAAATCGTCTTTTTTGGAGGATTCTGGTAATACGGAAGAAGCTCTGGCTATACAAGATGAAATAATCAGCATCGCTACAGATGGTAAGCCATTCTCGGATAATGAATGGGGTGATGAAGCCGAAGAATGCAATGAGTTGCTCACATTATCGCACGCATGGACGGCAAAAGGCCCATTAGCTGTTAAGTTAAAGCTTGGCCCAGGAGTTGGCACCGAATACGTCGAAAAGGGGAGGGGGTACTCAAACCAATGGAATAAATGCAAAGGGTATGCGTAAACGAGACTGGGGAGAGTGAAAACCTCATCCCCATATATAATGAAACCGGAAGAGACCACCGCGAGGCCATGCTCGATCTTGCCGCCCATAGTGGATGCGATGCCGCCTTTCTATGCGCCGGTGAATGGCTTAATCAGCCTACCAACTGGCATGTCCTCAACCTGCTCCACTTCCACCATCATATCATGGTTGGCCAGCGGCCGTAGAATACGGTCGTGTGTGGAGATTGGGTCGTGATCCTAAAATAGGTTGAAGTTTCTGGAACTCGATTACCGATTGCGGTCTCTCGGACACGCCCGAGAGAGGACATTCTGGGCAAATCAGCATTCAATAAGGCCTAATTCTGCGGCAGGCCTAAATACCAACCCATAATCGATTCACGACCGGAGATTGTGATATTCTTTTTATTTCTCATCTTGAAAACTTTCGGGCGAATGTAGTGATAAATGCCGCCCACATGAATGTGCCCAATATGGCTTCGACGCCTGCGATAAACTTAAAGTAACTTATTGGCTTGTAAAGAGCATATCCGGGCGTAGCTGCTGTCGCTATGCTAAACCAGAAGAAATCATACCATTGTTTCGCTTCTGATTCTTCTATTCCGCCCTTAATTGAGTAAACGACGGCAAACACCACGACGAAAGCGAGCCACCAGGCAAAAAGCCAATAAGGATGAACGCCATATCCAAAAATCTTCTGCACAAAGAACCATTCAATTACATCGTACAAGAAAAATTTCCAGAAAGACCACGTATCGGTCTTTAAACAATCACCTAAGCCAAGTCCGCTATTTCCTCTAATGCCTTTTTGTATTCGTATTGCTTCCATCTCTTTGTAGAAGTGATATTCTTCGTCGTCTCTATTGCCTCCCTTTGATAGCACGTTTTTAGCTTTTCTACAGGCTAATTCTTGGTCGCTTTTGTTTCTAAATTTAGCATTCCTGAAACTCACAAATTCCCCAGTAAACTGTGTGGCTCTAAAATTGCCATGAATGCCATCAAACAGGACTTTCCTAAAATCAGTAAAATATCCAAAAAAAATCGCTTCTGCAAAAGACACCCCCTTGCCTGAAAAAGTTGCCGCATTGAAGTCGGTATATGCCTTATAGAATGTTTCTAGAAAGTTTGTGTATCCTTTGAACGTCGCATTTTGGAAGTATGCCTCCTTTTCGAATCTAGCACCTCTAAATTCAGTATCCTGGAACTCACAAGCTTCAAAATGAGCTATTCCATTGAAATTTGCTCCCTTGAATATAGTACGTCCTTTAAAAATAGATTTGTTATTGAAACTTTCTTGGCGATTTTGGCTACCGAACTCTGCGCACCGCCGAAACTCAACATTATTAAAATCAACATACTTTTCAAAGATCGTCTTTTTAAAATTGGATTGACCAATGAAACGTGCATGCTTATCAATTCTAGGATCATTTCCGCTGAAATATGTTGCTTCATAAAAGTGTGCATCTTCGAATACGCATTGCTGACGGAAAATAGATCCTATAAAGCTGACTTTATCCACGAAAGAAGTCCCTCGAAAATCCACCGCTTCGCAGAATAGAACATCTTTGAAGGTCACTTTCCCTTGAATGACGGAATTCGTGAGTATGATTGGAGCGGTAACAGCAGGCAATTCTGAAGGTCCTATTTGAACCTTAATAAGTTCAGATGCTTGTAATACAAGATCGCCGGTTATAATCACACAATCATGCTCTACACGTTTGCCGCGAATGATCGTAGCCAATATATCACTGGCGTCTATTTTTTCTTTCTTCTCTTCTGGGCAATCAGCGCACATATTTTCATCGACAGAATTGCCATCAGCTCTTTGCCTTGGCACCTTCCTCCAATAGCGCCAATAGTCGGGCTTTGACTATATCTAATTTTGTCCGTCTTGCCTGGTCATCCATCGGCCTTCAATCAGATCCCTAGTTATCCATCGAGATAGGGAGAAAATCGATTTAAAAATAATTTTCTTGACTTTATGATCAGTCTGAGATTTTAAGTTGTGTATATAAATGAATAGAAAAGAATCGCATTGGCCTCGATTTTGCCAGATAGGAGAAATTCTTCTATTTTTAGAGTCCTAGTCTCCTCCCTCTTACAAGCCACGGCCGTCAGGCCGTGGGAGGAGTTGACGCTACGGGCAATCTCCGATCCCCAATACTACGACGATGGCCGGGAAATGCCCAGCTCCCAAAATGTCTATACCGCAAATTCCGGCCAGCCGGCCGTATGCGAAGCATTGTCGGCAATAGATCCGAACCCCCGTCCGTCCCCCACAGCGGAGCGTACGGTTCCTGCAGGAATTCCAGGGCCACAAGACTACAAGGCCGCGGCAGGCCCCTTTCTCCTCGGCATTGTCGTATAATGAGTCGTCGCCCCAGCGAACTTTCCCAAGGCTCGCTGCTGCCGGAAAAGCGGACGGGATGATCATGCTTGCGCCGACGAGCGAGAGCGAGGAGGGAAGCCCCGCAGGGCCGCAGGCTTGATCTTGCCCGGACGCAGGCAGCACAGTCGAGCCTGGGAAGCTGGGCGACACGAAGCAGATAATGCCGAGGTCGTGGGGCCAAGGCCGTCCAATCCTGCGGGTCCGGCCCTGGGATAATGATGGTGCTATGGGAGCCCGGCCGCAACGCGGCAGGGCGACTCATGGGGTAATGCCAGAGCCCGGCAGCGAAGCTGCGGGGCGGACACTCAGGATAACAGGAGCCCGGCCGCAACGCGGCAGGGCGACTCATGGGATAATGCCAGAGCCCGGCAGCGAAGCTGCGGGGCGGACACTTGGGATAACAGGAGCGCGCCCGCAGGCGCGCCTGGGGGCCGTGGGGCGGAGCCCCTCGATAGACGAGTGGCCCTACTACTGACCTGTTTTGCGCGGGGGGACCGTGAGGCTAGGCCGCTGTAGCGGGGGAGCTGTGTGGCTGGGCCTCCGCAGAGGATCAGCCGCCAGCTCGTCCCGCTGCGGCCTATTGCCTCCGGTGGGTCCCGCTTGTTTCTCCCAAATGTACGAATTTGACTTGCTGCAGAAGCAGAAAATTAACCCAAAAAGGCCAGTGAAGCCAAATACTCCCGCCCCGGATGTCAGGCGGCGCGGGTCTACTGCCCACTCAGCTGAGTGCACATAGGTCCTACCGCCCACTTCGCTAAAGGCCCGAGTCGAGACGGTGGGCCCCGTACCCAGAAGGATAGATAGCCAGGCTCATCATTCCTCCGGGCTAGCCCCGTACAGCTTCGGTCGGCCGTTTCACCACGGCCGGCCCAGGCAAGGCCTCGGGACCGCTTGGCTAGGCGGCCGGCCTAGGCCGCTATCTCACGAGAGCAAGCGTCTGGGCCGACGAGAACGACATATCCTCATACTACTGCGCGCCCTGACCACCGCGTTTCGGGAACCATTCTGATCTACCGGCCCCGGGATAATGATGGAGCTATGGGAGCCCGGCCGCAGCGCGGCAGGGCGACTCATGGGATAATGCCAGAGCCCGGCAGCGGAGCTGCGGGGCGGACACTTGGGAGGACATGAGCCCATTGCCCAGCTGGGCTGGGCTCTTAGGATAATTTGTGATGTGGGCAGGGGATCAGGCCCCGGCTTCCTCCTGCTCATATTCCACCCTTCGCTTCTTTTGAAAAGCCGATTCAGTCCATGGCTTTGATTTGGGCGGAATTTCGGTTATGCTCTCCAATTCGAATTGGGCATCAAGCTCTTCCTGCCCTTCGTTTGTAGCGCAAATTTGCCGCCACTCCGGGCCGCCCCGGTGCTCATCTATGCGTTTCACAACTTCGGATATTGGAGTATCGCCTTCATGCCACATCCTCCCGAGCCCGAGATTAACGCATTGCTGGAATATGCCCCGGTTCAAAAGGTCGCGCCATTTAAGTTCATTGAACAGCTCTTGAAGGCAATAGGACAATCCCCGGTCTCCCTTCGGCACATTGGAAAAGTTGATATTGCCCTCACCATCTAATCCAGCCTTCCTTATCCTGGCAATGCCTTCATGGTACGCCAGTAAGCATACGGTGAAACCGTCGTCGTCCTCATGGACCACCAAATCATCAGGATGCCACATTTCAGGGCCTTCCAGCAGATAGAACAGGTCCCATGAGATACGGTCACAGTTCGCCGCTCTCCAGGCTTCCAGTTCCGCCGCCTTCTTTGCCCTCCGGTCATCTGCCAGGATGGACAGAACCCGGCTGTTTTTGACTTCCAGCCGCCCCATTTGCTTTGTAGGTATCATTTATTCCAGCTCCATCATTTGCTTAAGCTCTGCCATGTTCGCCTTAAAATCTGCCACTTGCATGCGGTTATCAAAAGCTTGGGCCTGCTCTACTATCTCCAGCCGGGCCTTGATCTCCTGCCATTCTCCGGCTTCGAGCTCTAGCCGCTTTGCATTAAGCCAGGTGTTTGCCAGGCTTGCAAACCTGCCGGCATGCTGAAGAGGATCATCTGATGCAAGAATTTTGTTTAGCATCCGAACCAAAGCTTTCTGCAGGTCCTCGGGGTCCTTGATGGATAGCCACCCGGAAACCCTTTTCTTTTTCAATCCTGTTGTGTCATTCATTAGCTATCAATCCTCATTTTTATAAAAGCAGGGGAGATCTACCACATTGAAATTAAGTAGCGGTCTTGTGTCTACCCATTTGGCCTCTTGCTTCTTTTCTTAGGAGAAAGAGGGGGTCAGCTCTCCTCATGGCTCACCGGCTTGTCGTATTGCCGCCTGTCATACTTCCGGGCTCTCCCCCGAGCATTGGACCTCATGATATCGATTCTTGCTTTCCTGGTCCGGGCCTGGCCTCTGGTCATCGACTCTCATCTCCACAGTAGCGCCGGCTCTCCTCCGGGGTCATGGCCTTCAGCTCTGCCCATTCGTCGCATAGGGCATCAGCCGCCCACCACCACGAATAGTCATCCATGCCAATGCTCCTGCCAGGGCGGAGACTGCCCACGCTCCCTCTTCGGTGCGTTCCTGTACTCCTCATGGCTCATAGGTTGCGACCTCGGGTATTGCTTTTTGAAGAAATCGCTATCTAGTCCTTCGTTCACTCTCATGCTGCTCCTGCTCCTGGTCTCCTGCCTCCCAGCAGGTCCGATAATCTATCGCCAATCTGACTGATCTCATCCGCCGCTCGGGATAACTGCACAAGAAGGATTTGGCGGCGCTGTCGGAGTGCGTGAGTCTCAGCAGTCACGCTTTGACCCCCAGCTCTGCCAATGGCCGCCCGGAATAGTTCGCGCCTGGCGATGGTCTCACATACCGGAGGAATTCAGCTATCTTCGCCCGGTTTGGCCGATAGTCCACAAGGATATAGATATCAGCGTGCCCAAAGTTGATCATCAGGCAAATGTCCGGGAACTTTGTAAAAGGCCATGAATGATAAGCGGCGAAGGATTGCGCCTTTTCGAATTCGTCTAAGCTCTCCAGCTCGATAGCGGCGTTATCATCCTCGGACGATCTGTATATTATGAAAAGCCTCAGCCCTTTCATGCTCTCCAATGGCCGGAGAAGCGGTATTTTGTCTGCATGGCAGTCATTGATCAGGAAGGCGACTTTATTTCCCTTTCTCGGATGGGTTGTATCCATCACCAATTTTTTATATGATCTATATGATAGAAATTTCATGCTCCGGCCTCCACAATGTCCACAATCCCCCGCTTCTGCCAGGCTTCGGCCCTCCACCGGGCGACCTCGATCCCGTCGCCTTCATTGAAGTCGTGCATCACGCTATCTACGTCAGTGCGGTAGTCTGTTCTGAAACACGCCCAAACTAACGCCTCTCTACTGGGGACGGTGGGGACACTATTGGGGACACTTACTTTACTATCAAAATCACTATCTACTAATCTATCTATACTATCTATGTCCCCACTGTCCCCACTGTCCACACCATTTTCTTGTTTTTCTTTTCCATGTTCCAATCTATCACGATTCTCCTGATTTTTTGTAGAAAATATGTTTCTTTCATTTTCCACTGGGGACAGTGGGGACATGGGGACATTTGACATCTCGCTATCGGTTTTGGCGTCCCCACCCGGTGAGGACAGCCCGTCTTTATGTGGGGCCACTCCCCGGAGGTACCACCCCCAAGGCCGTCCCCCATTGAACCTATACCTATACTTCAGGTGCTTCCCGTCGGGGTCCGGGATGAGAAGCCCCTTCTCATTCAGCGCCTGGGTGATGCTGTCGACGGTGGGCAGCTGATTGAATGCTCGGATCTTAACCAGCTCGTTTAGAGTCTCCGTGGGCAGCAGGAACAGGCCATCAGACATCCGCTTGCCGATGACAGCCCCCATGATGGTCTTCTTTCCGTCCTCTGATGCTATCATCCCTGGATTACTTGCCATAAGCTCCTCCAGGCCACTCAGGAAACGGGATATTTCGGTCTCTTCTGTGACAGCGTCCCCTTGGACAGCAATGACCTCATCAAGCGCCGCTTTGAAGCTCTCGTGGGCTTCTGCGAACACGTCGCCCAGCGGGGACGCTTCCAAAAGATTCCAAGTGCCCACAAGGAGGGCAAAGATTGTTGCCAGCCTGCCAGGGTTAGTGTATTTGAGGCCCAAGAACTCTTCCATTTTCTTTGATCGAAAGGTCTCAAAGTCCTTGCCTAAGATCAAATCGGTATCTGCCAGGAACCTTAACCAGTGATAGCCGATTACGGGCAGTAGCGTAGCACTGCCTTGAACTTCGGTGAGGAGTGGCCCGTTTGAACCGACCCAATTCAGATTAAGAACTCTTGCGGAAGTTGAAGCCTCTTGAGGTCTCACTTCGCCGGTCACTATCGGGATGCAAGCAAAATCCCTGGATTCTCGGAGACCGCCGTCTTTCTTACCTCTTGCTTTCTCTTCTCCTTCCAGAACGCTATGGATAACTGCCACATAATTTTGAGCGTCTTTTAAGTCCACGGTCTTAACATCATCATAAATCTGTGGCAAGAATCCGGCGGCGGTGAATACTTCCATCGCACCAACCACAGTTGATCCTCCCTTCCCTGCCTTCAGTTTAGGGCCATCGAGATAGCTGGTGCCATAGATCCCCATCGCCGCCAGCGTCGTACTCGTTTTAAGGGCACCTGAGCCGCCCCAAAGTCCCAGGCCGAACCTGTCTTTCTTGTGCCATCGGGCAATAGCTGGCGATCCCAGGATGGAAGCAACCAGGATAGGAGCGAATTTATGGACCTTCAAAAGCTTTCTCAATACCTCTTTGGCCGCCTGAAGATCTCCATCACAGACTTCAGCAGGGATCTTGGAGGAGAGTCTATACTCAACGCTGTCCACCAGGTCCACCCCCGGCAACAGCGGGATATTGTTTTTCCAGATCGGAACAGTCACCCGTTGCCGGTGTCGAACATTGCATGAAAGGTCTTGGACTATTGGGTATGTGAGTTTCCCGACTTTGTTCTCAGCACCGAATGCGTTGATCACAGCCGCCTTGAACTTCGCTGGGACCGCCATATCACCGGCGGGCATTGTGAAACATACCTGGCGCTTATCAATCGCCCCCACTCCTTTGAAAATATACTCTGTCTCACCATCTGCCGCGGTCTCAGTATCGATCCTCAGAGCACAATCGGAGAGCGTGGTCAGCGCCGTGAAAGTTTCGCCAGTCTCTCCATTCTCGCGTTCAACGACTTTCCGCACCTGGCCGGTTTCCGATACCCCAATGGTCCCCAGCGGATCGTTCTTTGTGACCACCCGGAAACAGGGTTCGCCCTTCTCATCTTTCGCCCTGGAGAAATTCTCACTGAGGATCTTCTGCAGGTGGTGGTCTCCGGGCCATTGGCAGCCTTTGCAGTGCTCATCCGGCACGCAAAAGCCCATGCCATGTAAGTTTAAGTGAGGATAGCCGCCGGTGTCCTGCAACATGGTGGAGCAGAGAGGGCAAGACACCCACCCGAACGTGGTTTCAAATATCCTTGATTCTACGCCGCACCTATCGGCCACTTCCAGCCATAGATCAAAGGCGGGGTCCTCCTCCCATCCCATTTGATAGAGATATGTGCTCAGAACAGCTAGGGCTCTGTGCCGGCCTTCCCGGTCCTCTGCCTTCTCGATGATGTTCTTCATGCAGGGGGCAAAGTCTGCCAGGTCTAGGGGCTCTTCCAGCCTCGATATCTCACCGTCTGTGCTCCCTGAGGGCCGGTCCCTTGTCACTGCTCGGATAGCCTTGATTTTATCCTCCAGGAGCGGTCCCAGGGCCGCCCTCTCGGAAGGATCGAAGGATTGATACCATTGTGCTCCTTCCTGCAAGACCTCATCAGAGAGAGGCAGAGAGGCCTTCTCAAAGCTGATTTTTATATTATTTGGATCCAGTGGAATAACGGCGAAAGGCAATCTCTTATGAATGGAGAAGATGGTCTTGAAGGTCCTCTTCTGGTTATTTAGCTGATCGAATTTGACTCTGCCAATGTGCTCGGGATGCTCCCTAAAGAAAGCCTGCGATATTTCGCCTATGATCTGATTGTAGGCTTTGCACAAGATCTGAAATTGCTCTTTCCGGGCCCCCGGGGTGAGGTCTGTATTGCCCACGTCCACGGCGAAGAGGCCATGGTGCAGGTGGACATATATACCGCCGCCAGAATAAAGGCAGTGGACGTTCTTTTCTATTCCTCTCTCTCTGAGATAATCGACATGGAATTGGGCCGCCGCTTCGACTGCCTGTTTGACGGCAAGACTCCGGATATCTCCAATGCCGTCTATGTCCGTGCTCAGAGTAAACGCTAGGCATTCCGCAAGGGTCCCCAAAGGCACCTCTGGCCGGCCTGCCTTCTTGTCCCATTTCGAATCTGTCTCAAAGATCGCCTTCTCCAGAATGTCTAGCGTGGCATAAATAGTTCGCCCGCGCTTGATTGTGTCCTCGTAATCAGCCGGGCCTCTGAGGGCAACCGTGTGGTTGATGTCGTCGGTTCCTTTGTACCAATGCTCATCGCTGTTGAGGGCTCGGGCCCCCTGCTCTCCCCGGCAATATCGCAGGATAGTATCTTTGACCTCGGGCCTCTGGTAGTGCTCGATTGTGACATCCGTTGCAGGCATAGTCACCGCCTCCACTGCCTCGCGCTCACATGGCCGGGCCTCTCTCGGAGTTGTGGCGGGATTCTCTGCAATGCTCGCTCAAAGGCCGCATCCATCAACTCCTCCATGCCAGAGAATCCAGGCCGCTTGCGATCTTTGAGATAGCACACTCGCTTGATTGCTGATATTCTCCTCTACCTACGCGCAACCGAGTGACAATCCACCAAGAGCAGCGCTCACGGACACATTCTTTTTGGCTCAGTGGGCAAATTTCGGCCATTCAATCCACCGACCGGAGGTGATATTTGCCCAGCCGGAGCACCGCGATCTCGTGCCCCCCCATCTCGCGGAGCTGCGGCTCCATCTCCTCGGGAAAAGAGCAGCAACCCCATGCAAACACCGCGATGCAAAAACCATCTTTCGCGAAGACTCTGAGCAGTTGGCCGCGGGCCTCTTCAAGCTCCTGGAGACGGTGGGCTTCATGAACGGTCACCTTGACCTCCTCCTGATCGTCGCAACGTCAGACTTCGCAAAAATTTCTTCTAAGTCATCGTCGAGAATGTGATAAGGCCGACCTTCCGCATCGAAGGCGCGCTCAGAGGCCAAAATCGATTTATACGTTGGACAGCTATATTGCAACTAGGACACCTCACAACCGTGCACGGTGTTCAAGGCACTCGCGGCGTGGTCTGGACAACTTTCACCGCGAGGCCTGCTTGTTCTTCCTTTTTCGGTATTATGTGGCCTCGCTTGAAGCTTCTCGCTGCGCTCACCGAAAGAGCGTTTTTCTTCCAGTTGCATTAACATGCACCCTTTCACTCGCTGGAAGTGCCCACGGGTGCCGATCGGTTAAGCAGAAGAGAGGGATCTTTTTCTATCATATCGAGAGCAAGACCCACTAAAACCCTCACAAAAGAACTTTGAGGGATTCTCAAAACAGTCGCGTGCTTAGCTACTCGCTGCCGCGTCGCGTTGGGCAGCCTTACGCCCATAGGCTGAAGGGGTTGCATTTTAGAGACACCTCAATGAAGCTTCCGCTCAATGGGTACCAACCATTATTGGCCCTCTATTTGTCGAAAGCTTTGAATTCCAAATACACGCGGTTTCCCGCGCAAACAGCGTATTTCATTTCTGGTGCTCTTCTTTTCCTTTCAATCCTAATCGGACGCTAGCCAATCATTTCACATGCCCATAGCGTAGTATCTCAATCTGAGCAAACAACCTATCAGTTTGCGTCGACTAGTTAATTACTTCTGAAGGTATTTAAACGTTATCGTATGTTTCACGTCTCTGCTTAGCGCCCGCCCGCCGCTGTCCCTGCCTTTCCTACCTGATTCAAAATTATGCAATGCTGCAAAATGATGCAACGCCTCGTATCCCCAACTGTGGTATCGCCGCCAGGTAAGCCTCTTTCAGCTCCTTGAGGTCGATGTGATTGTACAGATCAAATGCCTCTTTCCGGCTATCGCCCCTCAGCTCCTTGATATATTCTCTCCTCATCCCTGCCCGGAAGTGGTGAGTGCAATACCAATGCCTGCATGCGTGGGGTGAGAAGTGATCCTCCAGCCTCTTAGACTCGGGATTATGCAGGCCCGCGCGCCAATGTAGGCAGATTGATCACTATAAAATTCATTCTAGCCTAAAATTTTTTTCACACTCATTAACTAGAATATCTAATTTATTAAATTGTCTCTCGCAAAACGTGATAAGGTTTATGCTGTCTGCAATTCTAACCTGCTTCCCATTTAAGATCGCCACCTTGGGCAAGAATAGCGCTACTGTTTTGCTGGTAGTTGTTGAATTGATTGTTTTTGGTTCCTCAATCTCTGCCGCTTCCTTGCTTCTCATTGTTTCCGTTCGCTCTTCTTGGGAGACAATTGTAGCGCCCAATGAGTAGCCAGCCTCTCGGACCTTCCCGAGCGGCACAACCTTGATATGAATGCTCTCCACTCTGGCATTATGTAAATAAGATAGCTCTTGGTCATGGATCATTTTATGCTGCTCAGATTCATACCATTCAATGAATCCCAGTGCGTGTGCATATTGTTTCTGCATGAAATAAGTGATGCTTCTGGCCGCTGATATAAATGCACTAAAATTTGACCTCAGTATAATGAAATTTATGGTAGTATCATTCTCTATAACTTCAGAATACGATGATTTAATTTGGCTGAGAAAAAGCTCTGCTTCAATCAACTTAAGTCTTGTATCATTTTTTAGAATATCATCATCATCATTCATAGCATCCTCATTCGAATTCGCTTGTATAAAGGTATCTATATACCCAATTGGGGAATGCACGCCCTGAGGCGGATGGGACGAAGTAGGGAAGGGTTCATTGCTTGGAAGGGCGTATTAGTGGTAGTTACCTATTGTGATGTGTACCTTGAGGTGCATAGATGAGCAGTGGGAGTGATATTGTATTGTGCCTAATCAAATCGAAGTATGCCCTCTCATCTCGTTCTATCATCCGATGAATGCTGCCACAGACACAAGTCAAAAGGCCGAAAGAGATATATCTATCCAAATCACCTATTTAGTGTTAGTAGTGTTGTAAGTCCTTCCTGAAAAGGATGAGGCCGCCCTGAGGCGGATGGGACGAAGTAGGGAAGGGTTCACTACACAATTCTTATCTTTTCCTTCAAAGAAATCCATCAATATCGAGATCCTCGGCTCGATTGTATTATAGTAAGATGGATCATCCATGGAATACTTGTGACTGATCGCTCCGGCCACAAAGTCGACCACTTGGATGCATCGGTCTTGCCTGGAGTCTATATGCACAATTTCAGGGGGAACTATGTTCTGCTCCTCGGAATGATTGCACAAACATGCCTTCCATGTAAGGTAGTTATCGAAGTGCTCTCTTTCAAATCCGTAAAGGGACTTATCCACGAATATTTTTGCTACTCCATCGAATTGGTAGGTAGTAACAATCTTCGTTATCAGTGAGCCGCAAATATAGTTATAGAGAGTCGATTGCTTATCTTTCAGCCGCTCATACACCTGGTGTTTGCGCAAAACCACATAGGCAATATCCGTGTCGGTTCTGGTCACACAATCGAGAACACGCGCTCGGATCGTCTGACTGGAGTTATGGAATTTGAGCTCTGGAATTGTCTTATATTTCTTCGGCAATTTTTGCTGCCGAATCTTTTTTATGCACTTGCTGGTCTTATCCGGCTCTCGTGTGATAATCGCGGCTAAAACGAAATACTTGGATGATCGCGGCCCAAAACCAAGATCACCTGATTCATCCAAATAGATCATCCATTCCCTCAGATACCCAATTGAGGGATGCAAGCTAAATAAGCTTCCTTCAGCTCCTTCAGATCGATGTGGTCATAGATATCGATAGCTTCCCGCCTGGCGTCTCCTCGGAGTTCTTGAATGAACTCGCGCCTCATCCCTGCCCGCCTGAGATGGGTGGTGAACCAATGTCGCGTGCAATGCGGTGAAAAGTGCTCTTCCATCCTTTTTGACTCTGGTTTGTGTAGGCCAACGCGCTCCGCTGCTTTGTAGACCACATCAGACACACCGCGCCGTTGCAGTCTATCGCCTTCATGATTCAAGAATAGGGCCGTGCTGCCCTTTCTATTCTCTCCTGCCCGGATCTTCAGCCAACGCCTGAGGATGAAAGAGCATTCATCATCCATGAAAAGAGTCCTATTAGTCCTCTTTGCAGTAGGTTTCAGCTTGATTGAGTTTTCGATAAGATCCACATCGGCAACGTCCAAAGAAATTAACTCATTTCGCCTCATGCCCGTTTTGGCCAGCATGGTTATGATGGCCCTATCACGAATGTTCATGGTGCTGGTGATTAGACGGGCCATGTCCTCGATACTTATCAACTGCCGTTCGTGTGGATCTCCATTATTTTTGTAGCGCTTCAAGTATCTTTTCCGAACGGGTAGCACTGGATTTACTTCTAAATGGCCGGCAAAGATGAGGTATTCGTAGAGGGAAGAAATCACACTAAAGGTTAACTCAATGGTCCTTTGGGCTACCCTGCGCTCCAGCCTGAGGTATCGGATAAAATCTATCAGATTATCCTGCCCTACATCGAGCAGATAGACGCCATTTTCATTCAGGTATCTTATGTAAGACCTTAGAGCAGCGTGATAACCCGGAAAAGATCGTGGGCTCATGCCTCTGATCTTGCAGTCAGTCAGATAGGCCGCTACCAGTGGCTCTTCTAACGGATCCATTTCCAGCCCTTACCGTTGGTTTCAGCAAGACCATATTTTTCCAGCTCTGTTAATTGCGTCCACACTGCTTTGATGGCCTCGGATTCGTTCGGCCCGATGCTCAGCATTTCAAGCAATTGATATCCATCCACGTAGCCACGCACCTTCAATATGTCCACAATCTCGCGTGAGTATGGGCGGATACCCTGGAATTGATCGGCCTGGAATGGCTCAGCACGGTAGCGCCGCAGTTCGGCCTCATATCTCTGTAAAACTGCCTCTTTCTGTCTCAGGTCCTCGCGGAGGGTCTGGTTTTCTGCCTTTAGGCTCTCCAGCTCCTTGATTACCGCGCGCCGTGGCTTATGTTCCTCATCTTCAGCCAATTTCTCTTCTATAATCGATATGCAGAACGTAGATAATGGGGTCTTGGCTTCATCTGCCAGGGCCTGCCAGCGCTCCTTAGCTTCCTTTGATGGAAGGTAAAGCCAAACATATCGTGACTTGTCAGGTTTGACCAATCTGCTCACCTGATAGGGATGTAGTCCTTGAAACTATTTAAACTTACGGGTAAAATGGCGTTTTAGTCCCGGTCGGGACGTGATATTTATCCTGCGCAGAAATTTAGCTTTGGCATGAAGCATCTCGATCTCCGTGCATTGCCCAGCACTTCATTAATTGCCTATTAGTCTGCTGCTAGCTCCTCTCCGCTACCGCCGTTCCTCCTTCAAGCTGGATCTTCTTCAGTCCAAACTGCCTGGCAAAGTCTTCGACGCTCTCATCAAAGCCCTTCTCAAGAGAGGCCAGTGTCAATCCTGGCCACCTTGGTCAGGCCGCTTCCCTTCAGCATCGACTGCATATCTCTATTTCTGCGCTAGGCCGACCCCTCCTGCCCATGGCTTTCCAGTTGGCAGCCCACATTGGTGTCATGAAGACGGCCACGTCCAGTGGGCATATCGCGATTTATCCGGTTTGGGGGATAGTTTAATACCGATAGGATGCTCAAGGCTCAATCGATGCATCGCATACTGGTCAGCAACGATGATGGCGTTTATGCCTCCGGTCTCGAGGCGGCGGCAAAGAGCGTTCGAGGCCTGGGGGAGGTGACGGTAGCCGCGCCTTCGGGACAGAAGAGCGGCGTGGGAAGATCTATATCCGTCTTTGAGCCGCTTCGCTTCGCAGAGGTGAACCTGAACGGCTTTAAAGCCTATGCAGTCACTGGAACGCCGGTGGATTCGGTCATCATTGGCATCTTCGCCATCCTTAAGGAGATGCCTGATCTGGTCATCTCGGGAATCAATGTGGGAGAGAACATCAGCACCGATACTGTTACCACGAGCGGGACCATCGGAGCGGCTCTGGAGGCTGCTAGCTACGGCATTCCCGCCATTGCTGCCTCAATTCAGGCCGTTGATCAGGGCGACAAGTTCGATATGCATCATGGAGCCAAGCACAGCTTTGATGTGGCAGCTCTATTTCTGCGCCGAGTAGCGACCCGGGTCTTAGAGCACGGCCTTCCTGAAGGAGTGGATCTCTTAAACCTGAATGTCCCTGTTGGTGCCAGCGAGGAGACGGAGATAAAAGTGACCCGCCTGGCGAAGAAGATCTTCAAGACGGCTGTGCAGGAGCGTTTTGACCCCCGTGGCCGGCCTTACTACTGGATTGATGGGGAGCTGATATGCTGCGACGAGGAGGGGACTGACGTGCAGACCATCTATCAGGACAAGCTGGTATCCTTAACCCCCCTCAGCCTGGACTCCACGGCCAGAATCGATCTGAAAGAGATAGAGAAACTATTTTGATCTCTATCTGACCTCAGATTTACCTCCGATCTACCCTCAGATTACTCCTTTGGTGCTGGGGATGCCCGCTCCACCCTTTGCCGCCGCCTGGCGCAGGGCAAGTCCCAGGGCCTTGAAGATGCATTCCATCTTATGATGATCGTTCTCCCCGTAGAAGCGGATATGAACCGTCATCCCGGCTGCATTAAAGAGCTCTTCCAGGAAGGGTTCAAGGAGCATGGCCTCGAAATCCCCGATCCTCTCCCCCTGAAACTCTCCGGAGACGATCAGATAGGGCCGCCCGCTGAAGTCCAGAGCCACGTCCGCTAAAGACTCGTCCATGGGAACCGAGGCCGAGCCGTAACGGCATATTCCGCTCCTGTCTCCCAGAGCATCATCCAGGGCAAGGCCGATGGCCCTTCCTAATGTCTGGGCTCTCCACAAGCCCTCCTCTGATTCCGCCACCAGGTCAATATTTGCCGTGCGGGCCAGGGCGAGCAGCATATGATCAAGAAATCCCGATCCGGAGGCGGCTTTTGCCTGGCCTGATCCGTCCAGGTTAACTGTGGCCTGGGCCCTACAATCTCTGAATAATCCCAATCCTCTTCCATTTCTTTTCGCCATTTACCATCACCTATCTTCGCAGGGCCTGCAGAGTAGCTGAGACGCTCAATTTTCCGGTGTAAATGGCCGTCCCAGCCACGGCTCCTGCAGCCCCAGCATCCCTCAGGGCGAGGACGTCATCGATGGAGGTGACCCCGCCGGCAGCGACAACCGGTATTCTGAGGGCTGCCACCAGCTCTCGTGTAGGCTGGATATCGATTCCTCGCTCCCTGCCTTCAACATCGATGTTCGTGAAGAGGATGGACCCCGCCCCCTTATCCTCGAACAATCTGCCCAGCTCCATCGCCCTCTTGCCTAAGGTCTTCTGCCAGCCCTCGGTGGTGACATCCCCTCGCTTAACATCCAGGGCCACCATAATTCTCTCCCGACCGTGCTCCTCAGCCAATTGGGCGATCATATCGGGATCTTTCAGGGCGGCAGTTCCCAGGATCACCCTATCTACGCCCAGGCGGAGAACATCCCTCGCTTCCTCTTCTGACCGAATGCCCCCCCCTACCTGGATATAGACGTCCAGCTCCTTTACGATCTGAGCGAGGATGGGGGCGTTCGCCCTCTTGCCCTGAATCGCCCCGTCCAGGTCGATGATGTGCAGGTGGTCAGCGCCTTCGTCGATCCAGCGCTCTGCCTGGGCGAGGGGATTGTCCAGGGCCACTACCTCAGTTCCTGGTACTCCTCCCACCAGCTGCACGCATTTGCCGCCTCGCAGGTCCACTGCAGGAAAGAATGAAAAACTCATGATGGCCAATTGGCATCGAATAGACCTTAACCGTTTCGATGGTTGGAAAAAAAGGCTCTTCGCTGAATTATGGGGGTGAGTTCAGGCGGAGAATATGTTCTCTGTTCCTCTGTGTTTCTGTGGTTGGGTCAGTGCATCGCGTTTCACCACAGAGGAACAGAGAATTTCTGATTCAAATTCCCAAACCAAATAGCGAGGAGCCGAAAAAAAGATTAGATCAATTGATCTCAAGCGATCGATATCAAACGATCTCAATGGATTTTAGATCTGATTAAGCGAGCTCCTGCCAGCGTGCCTGCCACTGCAAATGCAAATCCGAATCCCGGAGTGCTCTTCTCATCAGAGTCGCTTTCTCTCTCGCTGGAAGCCTCGTTCTCTTCCTCATCATCCTCATCGTCATCATCATCCTCGGCATAGATCGGTGCTGCCAATGCCATGATGGCGAAGAGGGCCAAAAGAAGAGCTAATATGGACTTTCTCATCTATTCACCTCCGGATTCAAACCTATTTCATCGTAATTCATCCTTTCCCTTTTAGCCACATCCTTTGCACAATTGCAGCATAAATGGCATCCGTTGCACGAGAGCCTATAAATATCAAAAATGACATTGGTATATGTAATTTGCATCCAATCAAGAAAACGGTGGATAACAGATAGGCTGAAGGAGGATCTATATGGGCTTCTTAGAGCGGATGAGCGCTGTCGTGCAGGCAAAGATGAATAAGATCATGAACAGGATAGAGGATCCCAGAGAGGTCCTTGAGGTCTCTTATGAAAAGCAACTGCAGCTATTGCAGAATGTCAAGAGAGGGGTGGCAGAGGTGACCACCTCCAAGAAGAGGCTTGAATTGCAGAAGGCCAAGCTTCAGATGAACATCGATAAGCTTGATGGCCAGGCAAAGGAGGCCATTTCTGCCAGCCGGGAGGACCTGGCGAGAAAGGCCCTGGAGAGCAAGGCCTTGATGCAGGCCCAGCTGAATACCCTGGAAGGGGAGATAAATGAACTGAATAATCAGCAGCAGAAGCTGCAGGCAGCCGAAACCCGCCTGGCCACCAAGGTGGAGGCCTTCCGCACCAAGAAGGAGACCATCAAAGCCCAGTATACTGCCGCCGATGCTCAGGTCAAGATCACCGAGTCCGTGACCGGTATAAGCGAGGAGATGGCGGATGTAGGCCTGGCGGTTCAGAGAGCAGAAGAGAAGACTGAGGATATGAAAGCCCGCTCTGCTGCTTTGGATGAGCTCCTGGAATCCGGAACTCTCACCGACTACTCGGGAGGGGATGAGATCGAGAGTGAATTGGCACGGGTCAAGGCCAAGAACACCGTAGATGATGAGATGGCCAGATTGAAGGCGGAGATGAATAAATGATTATCAGAATCCTGGGAGAGGGTCAGTTCCGCTTTGATGACAGCAATCTGGGCGATCTGAATAAAATTGACAATCAGATAGTGGATCATGTGAAGAATGGCGATCAAGATGGCTTTTGCCAGGAGCTGGTCAGAATGATCTCCATGGTCAAAGAGCTGGGGAAGCCCATAAGCGTCCAGGAGGTCATTCCTTCGGACATCATAGTCCCTCCCGCAGATCTCTCCTTCCAGGAGGCAAGGAATATCTTCTGCAATGACGGTCTTATCGAAGGATGAAGACAGCGCCTGCGCGGCATCAAGCTGCAAATACTTTTTATTGGTAAAGGCTTATCTGGATCGGATTTGGCAATAACATCCTGGTGCCAGGGAAGATGAAGAACCATGAGATAAAAACGGTCGAGCGACGCTTTCTCCTCGCCATCCTCCTCACCTGCACCATCCTCATAGTGGAGGCCATAGGCAGCTGGTGGACCGGCAGCCTGGCCCTGCTCTCAGATGCCGCTCATGTCTTCCTGGACATATTCGCCATCCTTCTCAGCTGGCTGGCCATCCGCCTCTCAACCATGCCGGCGGACGAGCGATACAGCTACGGTTTTCACCGCTTTGAGGTGATAGCATCCCTGGCCAATGGACTGACGCTAGGATTCGTCTCCCTGGGGATACTGGTGGAGGCATACAAAAGGCTCTTAGTGCCGGCACCAGTGAAGGGGCTTGACCTTCTCTTGCTGGCAACCTTCGGCCTGATAGTGAACCTGATTGTGGCCTACATCCTGGGAGGCGGCCACCTCCATCACCATGATCACGGCCCCCATCACTCCGAGGATCTCAATATCAGGTCAGCGAGGCTTCACGTGCTGGGGGACGCTGCCGCCTCTCTGGGCGTCATAGTGGCAGGAATCATCATCTGGCAGACTGGCTGGACCCAGGCCGATCCCATAGCCAGCATCATCATCAGCCTGATAATATTCGCCAGCTCTTACCGGCTCATAAGGGACTCATTTCGTATCATGATGGAGGGTGTTCCAGCATGCATCAACCTTGAGGATGTATCCCAGGCCATCGGCAGCGTTCCCGGTGTGCTCCAGGTCCATGACCTGCACGTCTGGGGGGTGTGCTCTGCCCATGTCATACTCAGCGCCCATGCGGTGATCGAGGACCAGATGATCTCACAGGGGGAGGCGATAATGGAGGAGATCAAAGGAATCCTGCATGATCTCTTCGGAATAGAGCATACCACCATCCAGCTTGAACATGAGAGCTGCGGACAGGGCAGCGAAGCGTTACGTCTGGGCGATGAGGGTGAAGATGGGGCAATGCAGATGGAGGAGGCAGGGCCAGAGGATATGGTCAGAAAAAGCTGAGAGCTGCCGTTCTCAGGCCGGCGCCTGCTCTTCAGCTCTAACCAGCTTATAGATCTTCCCGCTATCTCCTGAGGGGCCCAGAACTTCTGACGTCAGGAGGTAGATCTCGCCCTCCCCGTCTCGCCCAAAGGCGCGGATGAACTCTCCAATCCTTCCATCCGGACGGCCGGCGATCGTTATCTCCTCCGCCTTCCAGAGCCCTTCATCTGATGCTTCCGGCCGGGCCAGGTAGAGCCTGCCATCCCCCTGATCGAAGTTGCTGGACCAGTCGGCGAAGAGGTAGCTGCCAACGAGATCAGTCAGATCCTGGCCCTCATACAGGTACCCGCCCACGACCACGGTATGGTTGTCATGATCATACTCGATTATGGGATCTATGAGCGGCTCCCCTTTAGCCCCTACCTCCGGGCAGCTGGCAGGCGAGTCATTCGGGCTCTCCGGATCGAAGCAATGAGTCCCCTCCCGGATGTTCCAGCCGTAGTTTCCACCCTTTTCCACCAGGTCCACCTCCTCCCAGAGGTTCTGGCCGGCATCGGCAACGAACAAGCGCCCATGTGAGTCAAAGGAGATGCCATAGGGATTTCTCAGGCCCAAAATCCAGATCTCAGGGAGATAAGCGGAGTCGTTGAGGTATGGGTTGTCCGGGGGAATGGCGTAGCCGTCAGCCGCCGAATCCACATCGATTCTCAGAATCTTGCCATAGAAGCTTGAGGTATCCTGGGCGTTTCCTCCCTCGGAGTGGCCAGGCCCCTGATCATTTGCCCCGCCGCCATCGCCCAAAGGCAGGTACAGATAGCCGTCCGGGCCGAAGGTGATGGCCCCGCCGTTATGGTTCATCTGGGGCTTGTCGATCTGGAAGATGACCCTCTCTCTGCTCATATCGACTGCATCGGGATCGTCCTCAGATACTGTGAAAAGAGACAGACGGTTGGTGCAGCTGTAGCCTTCCGGAGCTCCCGCTCGCAGAGGGGCGCTGTAGAATACGAATACCCGACCGTTCTCGACAAAATCGGGATGAAACGCCATCCCCAGCAGCCCCCGTTCATCGTAGCCCGGGGATAGATCGACCATCCGGTCGCGAAGATCCATGAAGGGGCCCTCCTGCATCCGGCCATCTTCATCGAAGACCTCAACCATCCCCGTCTGATCGACGGCGAACATCCGGCCGTCGTCTGAGCTGATATACTGCACGGGCGCAGTCAGGCCGGTGGCTATCAGCTTCAGTCCCAAGGTGGGAGGACTCTTATTTTCCAGGGCGGAGATGGACGCCTCGCCTGCGTCGGTGGAGGGATCGGCCTCATTGCCAATGCAACCTGTGATGCCGACCAAAAGCATCAACAGAATCAGGGTGGAAGGTGTTTTATAATTTTTCATTTCCGATCATTCCTTTCGAATATCTTTCAAATACTCTCCTGCCATCCGATCGGCTCAGAATGCGCTTTGGTTTTCCCCTGAGCTAAAAGCAGGCGGTTTGAATTCCGAACATCTATTTTAAGGCTCTAAATACTTATATATTTATGCTCAGCAGATGGATCTGCTGGAGAGAGGATCGTTCGATGCACACGTCCAGAAAAGAGGAGATCGAAAGGGATTAGGAGTGCCGTCTGGAAAAGCGGGATTGATCCGGGGGCTATGCTCAGAGGAAAGGCTAGAGTAAAGGAGCAATGACGAAGCATCAGATGACTCTAATGCAGCACTCCGTCCGATCTCATGAGATCCAGGCACTTCAGAACGGAGTATGCCGAGCGGTTGACCCCTGCGCTTCTTTTCTCGGTGTCAGTTCCCACGCAATAAAGGTTTTTCACCGGGGTTCTCACGTCCCCGAATCCCAGGTTCAATCCCCAGGATGCTTTCTCTGGTATCAGCTCCTGGTAGTGAATCATATCGATATGATCCTCGATATGCGGAACCTTCTGGACGATTGATTGAAAGGCTTTCTTCTTTATCTTCGCCATATCATACTCGCCATCCAGGGTAAATGCGAAGCCTACGAGATGATTGCCTTTTGGCGCCAATGTGGGATCGTAGTTGGTGGTGGGAACCACCCAGGCATATGGATCCGAGTCCACCCACATTTCCGAGCCGTAATTCAGGAACAGCCTCTTGGTCAGGCCCAGCCATATGGTCAGGGACTTTACCTTCTTGATCGAGGAGAGGTTCTCGGTGTATTCAGAAGGCAGGTCATCGACTAGATCCGGCAGTCTGGAAGAGAATCCCGAGTAAACGACGGTATCGCATTCGTAGCTATCCCGATTGGTGATCACCTGATCCGCCCGGAACACCTGATCTTCACGCCTTATGCCCTCGATCTTCACGACCCTCTCATTTGTGATTATCTTCACCCTGCCCTCAGGAAATGAGGAGGTGACGGAGTTGATTATGGATTGGAGTCCGCCCTTTGGGTATCCCTGGTCTTTGGCCCCATCGGTTATGAACAGGTCGTACAGCTTTCCCACATAGGGCACGGAATGGGTATTGTGGATCTTGTTGTCAATGAACCGGGATATGGGAGCGTTATCCGCTGATGTGCCCACCATAAAGTAGCACAGCCAGTCCAAAAATCTCCTGGTGGTGCTTGATAGTGCATTGGGAAGGACGGCGGATAGGGGTATATTGGAGAAGTCCTTGCCTGAGTTCAAGAGGTATAGGGTATTGAAGAGCGCCCTCATCAATAGCAGCCTGTCAGTCATGGGAATCAGGCTGAATGTGAGCCAGGAGTTGATGCTCCAGGGGAAAGGCTTGACCTCGTCCCCGATTCGCACGTAGTACTTTCCAAAGGGAGCAAACTGAGGAACAACCCTGAAGTACCTGTCCATCAGCACCTTGAGCGGACCGCTCTTTAACCTGGTTATGGCATGAGGGCCGGTGTCCAGGCGATAGCCGTCCACCTCATAAGACCTGCAGACCCCGCCGATACAGTCCTCTTTCTCCAAAATCAGCACTTTCTTTCCTTCCCGGGAAAGGGCAAGTGCAGTCAATAAGCCGCTGATCCCTGAACCAATAACCACAACATCATTCTTTTTCATAGATCATTATCCAATTTTTGATATCGCTTCCCATCTTATTGTATCAGGATGCTTAAGCCTTTTGGCCCGCAGGCCTCCAGAAGGAGGGATATCGCAGTGCTGCTGATAAAAGAGCATTTATATCCAATAAGGTGATCTTGGGCCTGAAGACAAAAGAGATAGCGGAAAATGGCACAACAACCTTTCGCTTGCGGGCAATCAGCATGGCTCAGTGGGCAAAAGTCGCTATATTAGAATGCCGAATCTAGCTGCCGAATCTAGTAGGTTATATGTGTGGGATGACATGATCACCAGAGAAGATGTGGAGCACATCAGCTGGCTTGCCAGCATCAAGATCGAAGAAGAGGAGAAGGATGAGTTGGTGGAGCAGTTCAACTCCATTCTGGAGTACTTCCATCAACTGGATCTGGTGGACACAGAGGGAGTGGAGCCCACCTACCGGGTGGTTGACCTTGCCAATATCTTCAGAGAGGATATAGCCAGAGGCTCTCTCACTCAGGATGAGGCGCTTTTTAATGCGCCGCGACGCGAAAATGGCTACTTCAAGAGCCCAAGGATAGTGTGATTATGCTGTCCGAGCTTAAGGCAACCCTCCTGGCCGGATCGGCAGAGGAGTATCTCTCCCAGCTCTATGAGAGGATCGAGAGGGGTAAGCTCAATGCCTTTACCACCCTGGCCAGGGAAACGGCTTTGAGAGAGGCAAAAAGCTTTGATCAAAATCCGGGGAAGGGGCTCCTGGCCGGAGTTCCCATCGCCATCAAGGAGTGCATATCGACCAAGGGGATTGAGAGCAACTGCAGCTCCAGGATTCTGCAGGGATACATCCCGCCATATGATGCCCATGTGATCGAGCGTTTGCGGGCAGAGGGGGCCATAATCATGGGCAAGACCAATATGGACGAGTTCGCCATGGGGACCTCCACTGAGACCAGCGCCTTCGGTCCGACCAGAAACCCCTGGGATATCGATTGCGTTCCGGGCGGCTCCAGCGGGGGAAGCGCGGCTTGCGTTGCTGGTGGCGAGGCTCCTTGCTCCCTGGGCTCGGATACGGGCGGATCGGTGCGCTGTCCGGCATCGTTCTGCGGCATCGTCGGCCTGAAGCCCACCTACGGCCTGGTATCGCGTTATGGACTGATCGCTTATGCCAACTCCTTAGAGCAGATCGGGCCTCTGACCCGTACGGTAAAGGATACCGCACTCCTCTTGGAGGTCATCGCCGGGCATGACTGGCGGGACTCGACCTCAGCGGAGAAGAGCAGCTATCTGCCCGACCTGGACCGGGGGATCTATGGCATGAAGATAGGCATACCCAAGGAGTACTTCGGGGAAGGGGTGAATGAAAAAGTAGAGAAGTCGGTCTGGGATGCGATATCCGTCCTGGAGGGCCTGGGAGCGAGCTGGCAGGAGGTGAGCCTCCCCCATACCCAGTATGCTCTGGCCGCCTATTATGTGATCGCCATGAGTGAGGCCTCCTCCAATCTGGCCCGCTTTGATGGCCTGCGCTATGGGCTGCGCCAGGCTGGGGAGGACCGGGACTGGCATACCACCTTCTCCGAGATTCGCAGCAAGGGCTTCGGTCCTGAGGTGAAAAGGCGCATACTCCTGGGGACCTATGCTCTGTCCGCAGGATACTATGGCCGCTACTATCTCAAGGCGCTGAAGGTGAGGACCCTTATCAAAGAGGATTTCCTGCAGGCCTTCAAACAGGTCGATCTCCTCGCCAGCCCGACCATGCCCATTCCCGCTTTCAGGATCGGCGAGCGGATAAACGATCCTCTCTCTCTTTACAAAGCGGACATATTCACCGTGCCCATCAACCTGGCAGGAGTTCCGGCGATATCCCTGCCCTGCGGATTTGCTGGCCAGCTTCCTATCGGCCTGCAGCTTATAGGCCCGCACTTCGGCGAGGCGGCAGTTCTGCAGGCGGCACAGGCTTTTGAGGCGGCGACGCCGTACCATGAGAGGACGCCGGAGGAGGTGGTCTAGATGGAGGATGTCATCATCGGCCTGGAGATTCATGTTCAGCTCAACCGGCTGGAGTCGAAGATGTTCTGCGGCTGCTCGACCAAATATCATAACTCCGAGCCCAACAGCCATACCTGTCCGGTCTGCCTGGGCCTGCCCGGCTCTTTGCCGGTGATCAACCGCAAAGCAGTGGAGAGCGGCATAAAAGTGGGATTGGCCCTGAACTGCAAGATCGAGGAGGAGACCCTCTTTTACCGCAAGAATTACTACTACCCGGATCTGCCCAAGGGTTTCCAGATCAGCCAGTACGACTATCCTCTGGCGACAGGCGGCCATATCATGATCCTGGGCGACGACGACCAGGAGAGGAATATACGCATCAATCGGGCTCATATGGAGGAGGACCCGGGAAGGCTGGTGCATGCCGGGACCATTGATAAGGCGAAGTACACCATGGTGGACTACAACCGCTGCGGCATGCCTCTCTTAGAGGTGGTGACTGAGCCCGATCTGCATTCACCCAAGGAGGCGCGGGCGTTTCTCGATAAGTTGAAGAGCATTCTCGAGTACCTGGACGTCTTTGACGGTTCCCTGGAGGGGGCGATGAGAGTGGATGCCAACATCTCTTTGAAGGGCGGCGACCGCTCCGAGGTCAAGAACATCTCTGGATTTAAGGGAGTGGAGAAGGCCCTCTCCTATGAGATCACCCGCCAGAGGAACCTGGCCCGGCGGAACATCAAGGTGGTGCAGGAAACCCGACACTTCGATGAATTGCGCAACATCACCGTCTCCATCCGCAGCAAGGTGGGGGCGCACGATTACCGCTACTTCCCCGAGTGCGATCTGGTGACCCTGCGCATCGCCTCCTGGGTTCCTGCCATAAGGGAGGCTCTGCCTGAGCTGCCGGACTCGAAGAGGGAGAGGTTCGTCCGGCAGTACAGCCTGGCCGATGACCACGCCAAGTCATTGACCACGGAGATCCGGTTGGCCGACTTCTATGAGTTCGTGGCTGCCCGGGCCTCGCCCAGGATGGCCGCGGTCTGGATCGCCGATGTCCTCAAGGGGGAATTGAACTACCGCGATCTGGGGATAGAGAGCTTCAGCCCGGAGCATATGGTGGAGATTGTGCAGCTGCTCGGCGAGAATAAGATTACCGAGCACGGGGCGGTGGAGGTCATCCGCGACCTGCTGGATAAGAAAGGCAGCTCGCCCCAGGAGATCATCAAATCCCGCGGCCTGGGCCGGGCGGAGGATGATGTGGTGGCAAGAGCGGTTGCGGAGGCGGTGGCAGAGTGCAGCGCGGCCGTCGCGGACTATAAAGCGGGAAGCGAGAGGGCCCTGAACTATATCGTGGGTCAGGTGATGAAAAAGACCAGGGGCAAGGCCAGCCCTGGCGAGGTACATAATCTGGTCCGGGCCCAGGTGGACAAGCTTTAGGGCGATGGTCAGAGGAGGGAGGAGAGCAAGGCATGGAGGAAAATCTCAGGGTCATCTCTTTTTTCTTTCCTTCTTCTCTATTCGGTCGTGATCCTAAAATAGGTTGAAGTTCTGGAACTCGATTACCGATTGCGGTTTCTCGGACACGCCCGAGAGAGGACATTCTGGGCAAATCAGCATTCAATAAGGCCTAATTCTGCGGCAGGCCTAAATACCAACCCATAATTGATTCACGACCTCTCTATTCTGTTGGCCCAGTTTTCCATCTAATGATACCATTTTTCCACGGTTTTTCAGTTGGGAGAAGAGTTAATTACTTATATCCTGGATCCTCAATATAGGAATTAAAATGGCAATGCTACTGGGGTTGACATTGAGTGCGGCTGGCCTCTTGCTGCTGAATAGAGTATTTAAGGAGAGCTTCGGATCACAGAAGGCGGCCGAGGGCGACAAATCCAGGAATCGGGTCATCGAGATCCATGACTATGAGATCCTGGACGACATTCAAAGTTGTGCTTCTGAGGGCTATAAAGTGAAGATAACTTAACTTGAAGCAGTAACTATAATTTCTTATAAAGAATAATAAAATGTTCACATAGATCTCCCAAAATGGGACAGCCTTTTCTACCATTCCCCCCTTTATCGAACCATGCAGCCCAAGCCCGAGTTCACCAGCATCTCCCCCGGCAATCTGGTTGCGGTCACCGAGATCGATCTGGGAGCCCTCGCGGAGATATACGACGAGATGGATATATATCTATCGATTTATATGAAAAGCGCCAGCACGGCGGACCTGGACGCCAGCCGCTCTCATATCTCCTCCCGGTTTCGGGTCATGGAAAAGTCCCTTCCCTCAGAGCTTCGAGAATCCTTTCAGAAGACCGTCTCTTTGGCCCAGGAGGCAATAGAATCGCCATCCTGGAAAGGAGAGAGATCAAGGGTGATCTTAGCCTCCAGCCCGGAGTCATTCCTGCACGTCTACCGGATGGGACTGGAGGCGGAGCCTCTAGTGGTCCTGGACACCTCGCCATTTCTCCTTCCCCTGGCCAGGCTCAGGGACGACTACCTGGACTGGGGCCTTTTGCTGCTCGACTCTCAGGAGGCCAAATTGTTTGTCATCCGCTCCCGCATCATGGAAGAGATGAGCCGCTCTTCTATCGACCTTATGAACAAGCATAAGAAAGGTGGATGGAGCCAGATGCGCTTTGACCGCTTGCGAAAGGGGGCCATCAAGTCCTTCCTCACCCAGGTGGCAGAGGACCTCGCCAATCTGGATAACCTGCAGGGGATGAGGGGACTGGTGCTTGCCGGACCGGGTGAGGCGAAAAGCCAGCTCAAGGAATTGCTCCCCCCACAGGTCAGGGATCGGGTATTAGGCCTCTTGGATGTCCCCATGGGCACAGTTCCCAGCGAGCTGGTGAAGATGGGCGACCAGGTGGCCCTGGATTACGAGCGCTCGGTGAGCAAGAAGAGGGCAGAGGAGCTGAAGTCCAATGTGCTCAAGGGCCAGCTTTCCTCCTACGGAATCGATCCGGTCAGAGATGCTCTGACTCATGGCAGGGTCAACACTTTAGTCATGCTCTCCGATTATGTGGTCCCCGGCTGGATCTGCGAGAAGTGCCAGCACTTCCAGGAGGGGGCTCGGCCCGAGGTCTGCCCCCAGTGCGGCGGCAGGACCTCTCAGGTGAACGTCTTAGAGGAGCTCTACGAGCTGGCCCAGAGGACGGGAGCAGAGGTGGAGTTCGTGGAGGAGGATGAGTTCCTGCAGTCTATTGGCGGCGTGGGGGCAATACTGCGCTATTGAAGGCGAATTATTCAGCGAATAGCCTGTTTTTATTCATCCTTTTGGGCATGATCCCCCCTGCTGGAGGGCGAACTAAAAAGAAGGAGTGCGAACCAAAAAGAATATAGCGAGTAGCTAATATCTTGGAGATAAGTATATAGATAACAAGCTATTTTTTCAGAGGTTCATTGGAGTGATGAACTCATGAGCGATATAAAAATTGCTTTTGACCGCGAATATGCTGCCATTGCCATCCTCTTTCTGATGATGGCGCAGGGATCGCTGGCTGAGGAGGACGACAGCCTGTATCAGACCTCGACCATTGGCGCGCTTATGCAGGGGGTATATGATGGCACAATGACTTTTGGAGAACTTGGCGAGCGCGGCGATTTCGGGCTGGGGACTGTGCAGGCCCTTGATGGTGAGATGGTTGCCGTTGACGGCCAGTTCTACCAGGTGAAATCCGATGGTGTCGCATATAGCTTGAGCGATAGCATGATCACGCCTTTTTCCGTGGTCACATTCTTTGATGCCGAGGAGACGATAAACCTGGGGGGAAGATATAACCTCAGCGAGCTGCAGGGCTATCTGGACAATTCGCTAGAGAGTGATAATCTGTTTTACGCCATCAGGATCGACGGCACATTCGACTATGTCAAGACAAGAAGCGTGCCCGCCCAGGAGAAGCCCTATCCGCCTCTCGAAGAAGCTATAAAAGGGCAAGAGATATTCGAGTTTCACGATGTTGAGGGAACAGTGGTCGGATTCAGATGCCCAGACTATGTCGAAGGGGTGAATGTTCCCGGCTACCACCTACACTTCATCACTTTAGATCGCAAAGCGGGAGGCCATCTCCTGGACCTGGAGATCGAGGATGCGAGCGCGAAAGTGGACAGCATATCCGGCTTCGAGATGGATCTACCAGAGAACAAGCAGTTTTATCAGGCAGATCTATCAGATAGCCAGGAGGAAGAGCTGGAGAGGATAGAGAGCAATCCCAGGGAGTAGAGGATCTTACAAAATATTTTTATTATCAATGATTACGTGATGTGTGAGCTGGTAGCATTGGAAGATCCTCACATTCCTGGCAATCTTCAAAAAAGGAAGAAAAGTTTTGTGCCAGATTCCTGGCTTCAGACTCTGACGAACTCGCTCTTGGGGGCCCCGCAGGGGCATTTCCAGGTGTCTGGCAGATCTTCGAATGCCACCCCATCATTTTCCGCTGGATTATATACGTATCCGCATACCTTGCACCTCCAGGCGGCAGCCTGAGAGGCTGCATTGCTCGATGCAGCTGCGTTTGCTTCGGTTTTATCCAATTGATCTGAATTGCCATCAGTGGGAGAGGAAGCCTGCAGGGCAGCGACTACCGCTTCGGCAAACTCCTGAGAGGCGGAGGGGCCGTTAGCAGTGATGATCTTTCCGTCCTGAACCACGGCATCGTCTGATACTATCGCTCCCTTTGACTTGATATGGTCGGTCTCAGATGCAGTGGCCTTCTTACCCTTGAGAAGGCCGGCGTCCGCCAGGATCCAGGGGCCCAGACAGATGGCTCCCACGATTTTCTTTTGTGCGTTGGCCGATTTGGCGATCTTCTGGTAGTCCGGGTCACGGTTCAGCTCCTGGGAGTAGATCCCTTCCCCGCCCACGAAGACCACGGCGATGTAATCGGAGAGCTTTACCTCATCAAGGTCCAGATCCACCTCCGTCCTCTCGCCGCTCATTCCGGTGGCTGTCTTCACCCCTTTGCTGGCCAGATGAACCTGGTAGCCCATGCTCTGGAAGTAGTCGCGAGGCACATTCAGCTCCTCTTCTTGATACTGATCTGGCGGGAGAACCATCAGGATCTTCTCTTTGCTTGAGCCTGTATCCAGAGCAGGCGCAAGGCCATTGCCCGATCTATCCTCTGAGTCTTTGTTATCTCCGAAATCCTGCGAGTTCATTTCATCTTCTTGCCAATACGGCTGCTCATTATCCTGATACGGGTCGTCGGATTGATCGTCCTTGGGAACATAGCCTGAGCAGTAGACTTGAATGAAGTTGCCGGCATATGCGGAATAGCAGTTCGGGCAGAGGGTGTAGGGATCAATGCTCTCAGCCTCGGCCGGCGTCAGGATGACGGTATATCCGCAGACGGGACACTGCCAGCAGGTGTAGTCTGTATCTGAAGCAGTCTGTGCAGATGCTGGAGACATCGCAGCCAGCAATATGAGAATGAGTGGTGTGAGGAATGGGCTTTTCATGTTGAATGAAGTGATGGATTAGGATAAATAGATTAGCGAAACTGAATTACTGTGGTTGATGATACGGAATATCACGATGCAATCCCCCCTTTCAGGCAAATCAACTCTCAGAATCGATCTTACAATCGAATGCACAAATCACCTCCTGCTGCGCGGGGCGGAGATGAGCAACAAAGCATCTTGCTATGGAGGCAGAGGTGGCAGCATTGGGCGAAATTTTAATGTTAGCAGGATCGGGAGCCTAAGACGATATATGAGAGATTATTAATGTCTCTTTGATCTCTATTTCGAAATTAGAGGACTGGAATGATTTTATTATATTTTTAGATCGAACTACGAGCAATTAATCAATATAAAAATGCTAAAGTGATATAATATTAGAAATAAAACCATTAGGAACCTATAATCTGATTTTAAAACGCTAATTGGTCTGCTATTAGGGTCAGCGTTCGATGTGTCTTGCGGTTCGTCCGGCTCTTCTTTTTTAAATCGTTCAGATTTCCCTTTGCCTGCAAGACAACTCAAGCCTGAGGGCTGACGTTGATCTTGAGTGGAGGTATAGTGAATGAGATATGTTAGACTATTTGCGGCATTGTTGGTCGCATGTATTTCCATCGTCCCAGCCCTTTCAATGCAGGATAATGGAATTGCTCTAAAGGAATGTGCAAAGCAGATGGAATCCCCCTGTCAGAAGTCCCTGATGAGCGAAAAGGCACCGGATCTCCAGCAGCAGGGTCGAACGAACGCCATGGCAGATAATTATGAGGGTAACTTTGCCCCCAAGCCGATGATGGATGGCAGGCAAGATTCGTGCGGGGAAGATCCATGCCAGGATTGCCGGATGAATCGGAATAAAGGAGGCGCACCCAAGTCCATGATGGACGGCAAGCAGCCCAATCAGTTCTGCAAGAATCCACAGGCAGGCCAGGATGATAAGATCGGTCCTGAGGTCATGACGGATTGTAGGGAAGGTCCTCGCGGCCAGAACTCGGAGAATCCACAGAGCGATAAGATCGTTCCCAAGTCGATGATGGATGGCAAGCGGAATCCGTTCGATCAGAATCCCCGCATGGGCCAGAATATGGGTCCTATGAATGATATTGCAGCTCCGAGGTAGAGCAGGAAAACCATCATTCAAAGGGATCATGGCGAGGTGAATTTCAAAAAGCGAGTATCAGATCGGCCAGGAGTCAGAATTCCTGGCCCGCTTTTTGGAGTTAAATGACAAAAGGTGAACGGAGCAAAGATAAACTGAATTCCAATGATTTCGGAGTTTGATTAAAGCGGTGGGGGTTTCACAATGGTTATTGGTTTCGCGATGGTAAAGGTAGTTCGCGGGCATGAGGACGAGGCTTATCTGGACCTCAGGAAGGTCAGCGGGGTAAAAGAAGCCTATCGCATCTTGGGCGAGTACCAGTTCTTCGTAGTAATGCAGGCAAAAAGCGTTGCTGCTCTGCAGGGATTGATTGGCGGGGTAAGGAGTATACCTGACGCGACCAATATCTGCCATGTTCTCATCACAGATAGGGATGCATCAAAGCAGTTAGCCCCGATCGACGAATCATCTTTTGATTTCGAGGTCCCAGTACGGGGATGCTCCTAAAGCTCTTCGGAACTCTGAAGAGCTTTGCTCACCTGATGGTGGATACCAATTCATAAAATTTGCAGATCGAAAATTGAAAGGAGAAATCGATATGAAGATAGCATATTATCTGACAGCATTATTAATATTGAGCAGCATGGCCCTGTCGGCTTCATGCCAGGAACAGATAAGTCTCACCATAAACGTTCATGAGGAGGCCCTTGATGGTCCTCTTCTTTCAGAAGTTCTCATCACCGGATCGGATGGGACTGGAAATGAGTTTGCTGGAGTAACTGACAGCGACGGCGTAGCGGTTATCAGCGGGACTCCAGGTACCTGGCAGTTTTCCTTCCAGAAGGATGGCTATGACGACCTTAACCTGCAATATGATGCCACCGAGAATGAGGAGACTGCCGCATACCTTGAAAAGAGCTCTGGGGCTGAACAGGTTGCCCTTGCAGTATATGTCCTTGAAGGAAGTCTGGATGGCCCAATTCTCTCTGATGTTCAGATCACGGGGCAGGACGGAGATGGAAATGAATTTTCAGGGACAACGAACTCCACCGGGGTCGCCATCATCAGCGGCATACCCGGTACCTGGCAGTTTGCCTTCCAGAAAGCTGGCTATGATTCCCTTTACCTGCAATATAATGCCACACAAAGCGAGGAAGCAGCGGCATATCTGGAGAAGGCTGACTGAATATTTTGGCAAAACAAGTGCAATGGGCGGCACAAAGCCTCCCTTTCTCAATTCTCTCATATTTCATTTTTCCTGCTGGATCAGCAGATCCGGGTTCAGCTCCGACAAAACCTCATCCCACTGCTTCCGGTTCATGCTTATGTACTCCTCCATCAGCATCCTGCACTCAGCCCAGTCTAGGTCCACCACCTCTATCCCATGAGCCTGCATGAAGTCCCTGGCTGCGGGAGCGCTCCTGGCCTCGCCAACCACTACCTTCTTGATCCCGAAGTAGACCACTGCCCCGGCGCACATGTAGCAGGGCATGAGGGTTGTATATAGCACTGCATTGTGATAGCCGCCGGTCAGCCGGGCATTGCGCAGGCAGTCGATCTCAGCATGCATCATCTGATCTCTTTGCTGCACTCGTCTGTTCCTTCCTCTTCCTATGATCCGTCCCTCCTCAACTAGGACCGCTCCTATGGGAATCCCACCTTCTCTGGAGCCCTTGCGGGCCTCATCCAGCGCCGCCTGCATGAAGATATCCATGTTGAATATCAAATTGGATGGCAAGATTGATCAAGCTTTGCTCATCTCATAGAATTTTTATTAAATATATGTAATGAATTTATCTTAGCAAGCATCGATATCCAAAAACAGTCAATTTCGATAATTTTAAATATAGTGAACTAAAATTATTAACATAGATGGGATTGGGGGTATCATGATCACAGGATGTAACTGGGCAGGGGAGGAGATCGTCAGGGACACGATCGTTTATGATAAGAGAGTGGTAATCGGCAGCTCGGGCATACTGATTCCCACTGACGTCCGGGACTGGCTATCTCACACCCATAGCAAGGTAATAGCCAGAGCCCTGGAGGAGATGGCCCTTCCTGCCTCCCGCGAGGCAGGGACATTCGACATGAGAGCCTGGCGGAGCTGGGACTACGTGACCAGGTCAATAGACTACGTCACCGACAAGAGCAGCTTTGGACTGGAAGACCTCTGGCTCTTTCCCGAGGAGACGCTGATGCTCGGAAAAGGGGACTGCGAGGATACCTCTTTTCTCTTAGCTTCTCTTCTCCTGGCTAGCGGGATCTCTGAGCAGTGCGTGCGGGTGGTTTTGGGCCGGGTGGCCTCTCCAGCTGGTTCCTACGGGCATGCCTGGGTGGTCTACCAGTGCGAGTCTGGACAATGGTGCCTCTTGGAGACGACGTTGGAATCAGCGCCTCCCAGCTTCACGCCTGCTGATCCATTCACCCTGCCTGGAAATCAGTATCAATACCAGCCACAGTTCTGCCTGAACTCCTCTCATCTCTGGTCGATGACCCGGATGAAAAACGAATTCACGGATTATCTGAAGATTCGAGTCAAACCTCAGCAACCAGTGCCATCAGAGTGATAATGATAATAACATATGCCGCACATCCAGTTTGCCCTATAATGTCTATTTTCCGCATCTGGTCAATATATGCATATAATTTTTATATTATGATTTATGTTCTCCCTTACATTCCTCTTTCTCTTCTTCTCTTTCATGCTTCAGAAGTCGAAGAGCTTCCAGCATCTTTTCCATATTCTTCCAGTGGCCACCCCTCCAGTATAGCCTCTGGCAATTGGGACAGATCCAGATCTCCCCATCACGCCCTTCAGCTTCCTTAAGGGAGCTGTTGCACAGGGTGCACCTTTGGGGATCTATCCTCAGAGCGATCCCCTTTTCGGCCATCTCCAGGATCTGTTCACAGATCCGGGACGAGCGGATGAGAATGCCCTCCACCCCGGCAGCTGAGCAGGATGAAAAGAGCCTCTTATCTCTGGTGACGAGGATCCTATTCTCCCTTTTTGCCTGGCCAAGGAGTGCCTTATCGCTGTCGCTCTCGGGATTGGCCACATCCTGGCCCAAAAGGCGCAGCCACCTTGCCAGGCGGAGGAGCATGAGGTCGACCAGAAAGCTTCTCTTTTGAGGCCTCTCTGCCGGCGGCTCATCTTCACCCAGCATCACTTCCGGTCCTCTCTCTTCAGACGGCGTCTCATCCGGCGGTCTCTCTTCCACGATCCACCCATCTCGATCCGCAACTATTTATCGATTGATCTAGATCCTCCCATTCATGAAGAAGGCGATGAGCAATGTGGACGTGGCGGCGATGGTCAAAGAGCTTCAGGATCGGATCGGGGGGGGGTTCATGGGCAAGGCCTATCAGCAATCCTCAGACCGGATCTGGCTCTCGGTTCAGTCCCCGGCGGAGGGCCGGCTCGACCTCCTCCTGGAAACGGGAAGGAGGGTCCATATCACTAAGGCTGAGCGCCCGGCCAGCAAGACCCCTCCTCAGTTTCCCACCATGCTCAGAAGCCACCTCTCTGGAGGCCGGATCGTCGATATCAGGCAGCACGAGTTCGACCGGCTGCTGGAGATCAAGGTGGAGCGAAGCGGAACTCCTCGCTACCTGATCGTTGAGCTCTTTCCCAAGGGGAGCATGATCCTGCTCGATGAATCCAGAAACATCCTCAGCATGCTCAGAAAGATGCTCTACCGGGGAAGGAAGATGGCCGCCGGGGAGCCCTACCTCTACCATCCCGGTCAGCTCGATCCAAGGACCATAGCCCGGGATGAGCTGGCCCTCTGGCTTGCCTCCAGCGGCCAAGACCTGGTGAGATCTCTGGTGCGCGGTCTGAACATGGGCGGGACATACGGCGAGGAGGTCTGCCTGGTGGCCGGAGTGGACAAGAACAAGGAGGCCATCGACCTAGACCCTGGAGAGATCGACCGTGTGCATCAGGCATTAAGCGAAGTGTTCCTGAATGAAACCCTCGATCCCCATATCGTCATCGAGGATGGAGCCCCAATAGATGTTCTGCCCCGCCCTCTGAAGCTCTATTCCGGCCTGGAGAAAAAAAGCTTTGCCACCTTCAGCGAAGCTCTCGATGTCTTCTTTGTGGAAAGGGAGAAAGAGACGACCAGGCAGGATCCTCTGGAGCATAGGATAGATCTGCAGCGCAAGGCCATTGAGGAATTTCGGGCCCAGGAGGCGGAACTGGTTCGGAAGGGCGAGCTGATCTACCAGCTTTACGGCAGCGTCGAGCAGATCCTCACCTTGATGAACGATGCCCGGGCACGGGGCTTCTCCTACAACCAGATCTGGGAGAGGATCAGCGGCTCGGGCCTTCCCCAGGCGAAGACGATCCTCTCTTTGGACGGCAGGGGAGAGATGAGGGTCTTTCTGGATGGGGAGGAGCTGGAGCTTAATGCCGAACTGGCCGTCCCCCAGAATGCCCAGAGGTACTACGATAAGGCCAAGGATATGGTCCGCAAGGCCAGAGGGGCACAGAGCGCTCTGGCCATAACCGAGGAGCTGAAAGCGGGAAAGGTCGCTCCCAAGAAGACCCGCGCCGTTTCTTCATACTACAGACGGAGAAAGCCCAAGTGGTATGAGAGGTTCCGCTGGTTTTACTCCTCCGACGGCTTCCTGGTCTTAGGGGGAAGGGATGCGGATAGCAATGAGGAGATTTATGCCAAATACCTGGAGAGGAGGGACCTGGCCATGCATACCGATGCTCCCGGCGCTCCCCTGACGGCGATTAAGACCGAGGGCAAAGAGGTACCGGAGAGCACTCTCCAGGAGGCGGCCGGGTTTGCGGTAAGCTATTCCTCCCTCTGGAAGAGCGGGCTTGCTGCTGCAGACTGCTATCTGGTGAAGGGTGACCAGGTGAGCAAGACCCCGGAATCGGGGGAGTTCCTGAAGAAGGGTGCCTTTGTAATCCGGGGAGAGCGCAGATACTTCCGGGATGTTCCACTGGGAATAGCCCTGGGCATAAGAGATGGAGTTCTTATAGGCGGTCCCGTATCGGCGGCCAAGCCTGGATCTGACCCGGTGGTGGAGATCGAGCAGGGAGAGCTCAATCCTGACGACCTGGCAAAGAGGATCTACCGGCAGTTCTCTTTAAAGGTGGAGGACAGAGCCTTCTTGAAGTCCGTGGCGTCGGTGGATCAGATCGTGCAGTTCCTGCCGCCGGGAAATTCGAGGATAAAGGAGTGATGCATAATGAATTGAGGTCGCATCGGTCATATTTTTAACAGAGACTTTATACCTGCGGAACTATTGATCTTGCATTAGTGGCAAGAGATTCTCTGGCTGAGGGCTTGAATTCTGTCTAAATAGGTGGATATAAGAAGCTGCAGAGAAATCTCTACGCGCAGCCATCGGATTAGAGAGCATAAGACTCTGGACAAATAACAGCCGTATTGGAAGCAATTGGGAAACTTCCAGAGAGAGTCCGATTATATTAATCAATCTATTGCTGAGAAATGAGCTATTGATTATCTAACAATGGAAAAAGAATGGCATAAAAAGCTATTTGAAGCGTATAATTAACATAGTATAATATATGGGTAGCAGAGCATTGAGTGCGAGGAGGGGAACAGCAATTGGTATGCACCATTTTTTTAAGAGCACTACAAAATAAAATAATAAAATAAGTTTTTGCCATTAATTCTTTCAAAAAAATCAAATCATTTCTTTATAATTTTGCTTCTAACGGAATCTTCTTAACCTTTTAAGCTAATTGGACTATAGGTGCAAGTATACATGCTAAAAAGGCAATTAACAGATAAAGAAAAAGAGGAACTGATTAAGGAATACATGAGAGATGGTAGCTTGCGCTGCTTTGTAGATAATCACCCAATTGAAGACATATCCCAGGTAGATTTCCATCATATATCACCTCGTTGTGAGCGAGGACCAACCACTATAGATAATATGGCCCCTGTCTGCAAAGATCATCATAAGCTAATCCGCACTCTTTCGCTTCAAGAATTTAGAGATAAGCTAATGCTGGAAAAGTTCTTCACGGAATTTAAAAAGGCAGATGGAATTAGGCTTGATGAAGTGCTATATTTTAAATTAGACGGTTTAAATTATGGCAATCCCTTAAATTTTGAAAAGACAGATAAATCAATAAAAATTTATTGGAATACTGGTCCAGAGTTACACTCTTTATATACATGCTCTTCAGGATTCCAATATTTTTATGCACTAATTCCAATAGAATACATTAAAAATGATTTTGAACTCCAACCGCGCCCATTAGAATCTAAACGAATGTGGGAGCTATATCGTCACTTCCTTAGATATACTCAACTTGCTCCCGCAATTTGCCGCCTTGTAGACCGGCAAGTCTTACTTTTTGATGGGCAGCACAAAACTGCAGCACAGATATGGGCCGGGAGAAAATACGTAGATTGCAAGATTTACATCGATCCGGATATTCAGTCTATTAAGGAAACCGTACTAGCGGCCCATGATAAACTTCGCCAAATGCCCTTTTATACATCCAAGCTCATTTCAATATACAGCGACTTATTTAAAGATGATTGGGAAGATTACCTGGAATTGGCTGGTCAAAAATCTGAAGCAGGTTTTGTTGAATATCTTATTAAGGTAAAGGGAAAAACTAAAACCGAAGGCTTAAAAATGCTCAGATCTGCGATTCAAGATGATATTCTTGATGATCCGGAAAATCTACTTAAAGATTACATCTCCGAAAAGAATAAGACTCGTAAGAACCCTCTAACTATGCATGCCGTTCAAAGAACTTTTATTGCCGAATTCATTGCCCAGCAGCCAATGTCTGCCGAATTTGAGAGTCAACAGGATTTCAGGAAAGATGAAAAGAAAAATATGATTAAATTGATGAATTCAATTGTCAATTTATCTCTTTTAGGCAGGTGGAATCCCGAAGCAAAAAATTCTAATCATTTAACTGCAGAAAGAATATATGCCTCAGGCTCTCTTAGAGCATGGGTTCCTATCCTTAGATCAGTGATTGCTGCAAAACTAGGTTTAATAGAGGATGAAGATAGGCATATGGTTTTCTATCGAGAGATAGATGATAAAACATTTAAAAATATTGTAGAACCTACTGTGAAAAGACTCTTCTCTCATAAATTATGGATTGATCCAGATCCTGAAATCGATACTAATCTTCGAGTAAATAATACCGAGCATGTTAAACAATTTTTGAATTCAAAAGGCTTTAGCTCTTCATGGCTCATGGGAATAGAATCCTAGTTTAATATAAACAAACATTTAAATAATGTTTATTAAAAATTAATTTTTAATCGAATAAAAGAGGCCCACTTTCTCGGATCATAGCCATACTCAGATGGATGACGCCCCACCCCTCATCACACCCCATCAAGACTTTATTTAGATTCACAGCTACTGTCCACCTAGCCATGGCTCTTCCTGACATCAGCTTCCATCCTCTCCCTCTTAACCATTCCAGCCATGGTATATTTCACTGTGACATCATATCCACTAAGCTCATTATTGTCCATCCTTTTACTTTTCCACAGCTCCAAAGCTCAGGAGCCTGCACAGCAATCTAAAATAGCAAAAAGTTAATGAGATAATTGCTCCGATGCCATCTACCCCTCTCCCGTCTCCGGCAGAGCTTCGCCGCATTTTTTGCAGTACTTAGAATCGACATCATGCCTGTCCAGCCCGCAGTTGGTGCATATCACCGTCCTGTCCTGGCTGGAGGCCCGAAGCCAGGCGCGAAATATCCTCGCTGCCTGGAAGGGGATGAAGATGATCCCGGAGATTATCATGGCCACCGTGACCAGCCGGCCGGCAGAGGATGAGGGAACGATATCACCGAAGCCGACGGTGGAGACGGCAACCACCACGAAGTAAAAGGCATCTCCGAAGTTCTGCACATCAGGATTGAGCGGCTCCTCCACAAAATAGAAGAGTCCTGAATATACAAAAAGGATTATGAATATGCTCGCCACCAGACGGGCGACGTTAATCATCCCCGGGCTGATCATTCCGAAGAGCAGATGATCTTTGGCCATAAAGCGGAGAAACCTGAATATCCTGAATGCCGCCATCACCCTTATGGTCTGAATGAACCGAATATCGTGGGTGAAGAAGGTGGCGGGCAGGACCATCAAAACCAGGGTGGGCATTATGGCCACGATATCGATGATGCTGTAGCCATCTTTGACATAGGCCCAACGGTCAGGAGCGCCATAGAGCCGCAGCAGATATTCGATGATAAACAGGCTTACTGCTGCTACCTCAGTCCTCCAGAGGATTTCTTGCGTGCCCGCTGAGAGGGGATAGGTCTCGATGACGAAGAGCATGACCACCAGCAGATTGAGCAGGATGATGAAGATGTCAATGGCCTTTCCCAGAGGGGTTCTAAAGTCTATCATGTAGAACTGGACGGTCTCCCGCAAGCTTCTGACCTGAGAAGATTTCTTGCCCCCCTTTCCCGAAGCCTCCTTTTTCGGATTGGCTCTTGTCTGATTGGCTTTTAACTGATGGCCGGACATCTGTATTGTCTATAGTCTCTTTTAGGGGATAAAACCATCCGAATGAGCTTTGGAAATGATTAAGTCTTCAGGCAGCGGTGTAGTATCATGATATTATGATCGAATTCTCCGATGTTTTGCAGGCGGCAAATCTCCTCAAGGACAGGGTCATCCGCACTCCTTTAGTCTACTCCCCCACCTTCAGCAGATTGGCCAATGCCGAGGTATACCTGAAGCTGGAGAGCCTGCAGATGGGCGGTTCGTTCAAGGTCAGAGGGGCCACCTACAAGCTCCAGTCCAATCTGGAAAAGATCCATTCAGGGGTTATCGCCGCTTCTGTGGGAAACCATGCACAGGGGGTGGCCCTGGCCGCCTGTGCAGCCGGTGTCCCTGCTACGATCATCATGCCTGTCTGGGCCTCCATCTCCAAGCAAGAGGCCACCCGAGCTTATGGGGCAGAGGTGAGGCTGATGGGCAAAAGCCTCGTCGAGAGCATAGAAATCGGCAGGCGGATGGCCCAGGAGACGAACAGGATCTTCATTCATCCGTATGACGACGAGGAGGTCATAGCCGGCCAGGGGACAGTTGGCCTGGAGATCCTGGAGGACCTGCCAGATGCAGACCTCATAATCGTTCCGGTGGGAGGAGGAGGATTGATCGCAGGAATTGCCCTGGCAGCCAAGGCCATCCGGCCGGAGGCAAGGGTGGTGGGGGTGCAGGCGGCATCCTGCCCCTCGGCCAGAAAGGCCCTGGAGCTTGGAAGGCCGGCGGAGGTCCAGGCTGAGGAGCGGGGCTCGATCGCCGATGCCATCATGGTCACCCAGGTGGGCGAGGCCCCATTCCCGTTGCTGCAGAAGCTGGTGGATGATATCGTTCTGGTTGATGAGGATCAGATCGCCTCTGCCGTATTGAAGCTTCTGGAGAGAAAGCGCATTCTGGCGGAGGGGGCGGCCGCTGCTCCACTGGCTGCGTTACTTGGCGGATCGCTGCAGGTTGCCGAGGGGAGCCGTGTAGTGCTGGTGGTAAGCGGGGGCAATGTAGACAGCCTGCTTTTGGAGCGGATCATCGCGGCAGGCCTTTTCCGGGAGGGCAGACTGATGCATTTTTCCGTCTCCCTGGTGGATTCTCCCGGATCGCTCGCCTGCCTCTTAGGCCTGCTGGCCGATCAGGAGGCCAACGTGGTGCACATTCATCACGCCCGAAACGAGAGCGGAGTGGCGATCAACTACACCCGGGTGGACCTGGAGCTGGAAACTAGGGGCTTCGAGCACATAAAAGGGATCGAGCGGGCGATGGAGGGGGCAGGATACAGATTCATGCGGAGGTAAACTGCTCCGGCCTAAAGACCGGAGCTTTCAGTAGCCCTGAAAGGACTGCCTTGATACTTGGAAGTCCTTCCGAGCCTCCAGGCCGGTCTACATAGCGGCCCAAGAAAGCTATATTCTTAGCACCATTGAAATCAGCATCGCCAGACCAACCACACACAGGACACTTGAAGCTCTTGCCATTCCTGATTCCATGCTCACCGCACTGATGGCACGTCTGGCTGGTGCATGCGGGGTCCACCAGAACCAGAGGAACACCCGCCGCGAGAGCCTTATAGCTAAGGAACTCCTTAAGCTGGTAGAAGGCCCAACCATTGACTCTTCGTCTATGGTTTTTTCCTGCTTTCTGGTTGACGCCTTCTCTAATTCCGGTTAGATCTTCCAGAGCTATCTTTGCAGGAATCTCCTGGGCTCTGGTCACAATGGCTTTGCTGATTTCGTGGTTGATCTGCCGTTGGTAGCGTGCTTCTTTGCCTGATAGTCGTTGCTGAAGCTCTCGGCATCTTCGCCTTGAACTCCTTGTACCTTTCACGGCTTTCTGTTGAAGAACAGCACGCATAGACGCATAATGATTCTTGATTAGCTTGATAGTCTTTCCGCCAAACTTCTGGCCTTCGGAGGTCACAGCTATATCAGTTATACCAAGATCGACACCTAGAACTGTATCAACATGTATCTGCTCCGGTGCTTCGCTTTTAACCTGGATGTTGATATAGTATTCAGATCCTTTCTTACAAAGCGTTGCGCTTGTCGGTTTAGAATCCTTGAGTCTGGTTCGCTGATAGTCGCCTAGAACCAACTTGATTCGTTGTCTCGATCTAAGAAGAGTCACGCTGATTTCTTCGTCTTTCTCTCTGAAAGCAAAGATCCTAGTATCATAATCTATACTGGTTGGTTCAAAGTTCTTAACTGATGAATGATCCTTCATGGCAGTCTTACGGTTAGATGCAACGCGATTGATAGCCCTGATTGCCAGATTGGCAGAAAGACCAAACTTAGCTCGAACATCTTGGTATACAATGCCCTGAATACGGACCTTATTTCTGAGCTTAGCAGGCGTATTCTGGTTTATCCAATTGCAGGCATCCGCAAAGGCTTTCAGAGTATCCTCCATCTCTTCGGCCTGGGAGTCTGTTGGACTTAACTTGCATCGGACGGTTAACACCTGCTCAGTCATCAGCAGGCAGTATAGTCACTAGGTGATATAAAGGTTTTGGTGGGCTACTTACGGCTTTCCTCCCCGCCCTGAAGAGCGGGGCTTCCAGCCCGTGTTTATGTGAGGAGCGCAAACTGCCCTCCGCCGCTACGATTGGATTGCTGAAACGACAATCGGAGCCATCTGTTGCCATCTCTCTGGTGCAAATTGAAGAATACTACTATTTCTCCTGCTGAAAAATCTGTTTCATCCTTTTTGACCCCAAACCCTTTGACCTGAAGATGCGTCTGATCCTTTTCTTTTGATAAGACAATATCTTGTCGTGCAGTGGATGATCCGGCCCCACCCTGAGAAGTGTTAAAGATACGACAAAGTTTTCGGGTTGATCCAGGAAGCAGGCTATGCCTCCTTCCTCTCCTGACTCGACTACATTAAGGATCTTCAATTCCTTTTCCGGTGTGACATCATATCCATTTGCAATCAAGGTTTTGCTCAAATCGCGGCTGGCATGAGCGGTGATGGGCAGATTGGCCTTCATCTCGTCTATTAGCAGCATATTCCTCATCTCTTTCCGTATCCCATTATTCGAAGAGATGCTTTTCATCGAACAGGGTGCAGAATACATCCTTCTCGCTGATGCATCGATTGGGGCATACCTCGCAGATGCTGAGCATATGATCCCATGCATATGAGATTGCATCAGTCATTTTATTAACCATGTCATCGCCGATATCAGGGAAGAACGATTCTACGGGCTCGTATGAGATGCACACTTTTTCAATTTCGCCGGACAATTGCCTGAGAACTTCATCCTTCATTGCTTTTGTATAGTAAATGCAAAACTCCGCAAGGACCTCATCACTGATCTTTTTCCTTCTCAGCCTGTAGGCAAGTTCATCTTTCATGCTATCATAAATCGACAAAGCTAATTCATAGCAAAACCAGTTCAGCTTAATCTTATCGTCCTGGCTGGAATAAAAAGAGGTTGGGCTGATCATATCCAAGCTGTTCTTTTCATTCTTTACCTTTCGTCTCTTCCTCACTCCTCTCATGCTCTTATCTCCCCTTGATGTGCCTGATCTCCACTGCCACTCCTCTCCTTGATCGGACCATCTCCCGGCCTGATCTCCTCATTTGTCTTGCCGTTCCAAACCAGCTCCACCTCGCGCTTATCCTCAAAGAGCAGAAAGCGGTACTTGTCTGGCAGGGGCTTATCGGCTTCTATGTAGCGGATTATCTCCTGCTGTTCTCTTTCGGTCAGGCGTGGCATGAGCATCTCCCTTACGTATATCTCGACAAAAATGTCGATTGCTTGGATGGTTTGCAGATTTCCTGTGACAGTCATAACGAAAAAGGTTTTGGTGTCTCAGAAGAAAACGCATATAGGCGAAATTATTAAGAATAGCAGAGAAGATAGTGATTCAATGGCAGCACGAGGCAGAATCAAGACTAAAAGAGAGGAATCCACCAGCGACCAGGGCTTAGACGCTCTGGAAGAGTGTGATGAATCGACCGCAGAGGAAATTCATGCACTCATCGAACTGGAAAAGGATGATTTTATCAGCCTTGAAGAATATGCGAAGAGACGCGGCCTGCGGTGCGCCAGGCCAGATAGCAATGCACCAGGGGGAAATAAGCATAAATTAGATGTATAAAAACAACTACAGATATGCAGAAGTCTCGGGTAGTTCGGATGGATTCCATTGGGCCTATTGAGAAGTGTAAGCGGCAAGGAAGCGATTAAGGCTTTCATCAAAGCAGGCGGAATAGTCCGCCGCGGAAAAGGTGATCATGTCAACATTAAAATGCCAAATGGATAGCTCATAACTATCCCAGTCTCAGGGAGTCTTAAGATTGGCCTGCTAAAGTCGGCAATTAGAAAGGCCGGCCTGGATGATGAAGAATTCATGATACTCTTGAAGGAGTGATTAATTATGGAATATACTATTTTGATCCATCAGGCGGAAGAGGGTGGCTTCTGGTCTGAAGTTCCCGCTCTTCCTGGATGCTACTCTCAAGGAGAAACAATAGATCAAACCCTGCAAAATACCAAGGAAGCCATCGAATCCCACCTGATAGCCCTGAAGGAAGATCTAGTGGCGGCCCCAATCGAGGAGAGTCTATTCATAGGAAAGGTTAGAGTGGAAGTCCCCGGCCTGTGATATTGCCTGATATCAGCAAATGAATCCAGTTCATTATATTGCCTAAAGGATTCATTTCTTGAGGGTCCTGCAGGCCCGATTCGTTGGGCACCTGAAAGGAAAACCATGAAAACCAGAGCGCGAGAGGCCCGTAAACCCGTTTGCGCTGGAGGCGCCTCTACCTCTCCTTTATGTGCCTGATCTCCACCGCCACTCCTCTCCTTGATGCCACCATCTCCCAGCCGGACATCTTCGCCCGGCCAATACCAAAGGCCTGCTCGCCCTCGACGATCACCTCATCACCCGGCCGGATCTCTTCGTCTGCATCCACCACGCCCGGTGCGAGCAGCGAGCCTCGGGGCAGAAAGTCGCCTATCCTGACCGTATAGCGGCCCAGGGGTTCCAGGCGCTTTGCCCCCGCCATCGACAACGCCATGTTGCCGTTTATTGTCCAGGTGGCCAGCGGCCTCTTGTTCTCATCCTGAATTTCTCTGCCCCTGACTACGATCTTTCCCGCCAGCAGAGCATCGCCCGCACCCTGGCCGAAATAAAAGTCGGCATGGGCCCGGTAACGCAATAGCCGCAGATCTGGCAGGCGTGCTGCGTTACGGCATGCTTCTTTTATCGCTTCACCGAGGCGTGCCAGGGCTGGACCATTGGTTCCTCCGCCGGTATAGACGGCATCAATGCCGGATTCTCGCACCAGCTCCTCCAGCTCTCCATCCAGGTGGGCCACTATTCTGACATACCGGTTCTTTTTCAGGTAAGCTTTCAGGCACCCGGCCAGCCACGCTCTCTCCTCTCGATCCCAGCGGCCGGTGACGGGGACATCGTAGCTGGCAGCAGGATAAGCCTCCTCTAATTCCCGTGGCACGAGCGCCAGGGGCGAGGTCAGTATCAGCTCATGCAGATAGCGCCTGGCGGAGCCAATGGCCTCGGCGAAGAGGCGGTGTGATCGGGAGGTGGAGTAGGGCTTGCGAGCGGAGCAGGGCAGGAGCAGCAGCACATCGCTTTGCGGAGCCTGATATCTCTCTAAAACCCTTTCTGCAAATCGAGTGACCTCCACCCTCTGCAATGACTCGGCGCAGTTGGCATAAAAAGCGCTGCGGCGGCTGACGGGCGTCCTCCTCTCCAGATACCGGTGCTCCGCGTCCAGCAGGCGCAGGGCAGCGGTCTGGTCGGGCGTCACCCTCACCTGCCGCTCCACGTACTCCCTGATTGTTTGGGTGCGGACCGCTTCTCTGACCGCCAGCAGCTCCTCATCGAGCTTCTGGAGGTTATGGGCAACGAGGAGATCCGTCTCCTGTCTGGTCTCCTTCTCCCGCATCTTCTGGCAGTGAGGACAGAGGCAGAAAAGCTCATCCCTCTCGGCCAGCTCTTTGGCGCTCCAGACTCCGTCCCGGGTATGGTAACGGCCCAGGAGGCCATCTGCTATCATCCTGGTGCCATCAATGAGATCTATTCCCAAATAGACCAGAAGGGCCAGATTGGCGGGCGTGGCAAGAGCAGGTGCATAAAGAGCGCTATCTGGAGCAGTCTTATCCCTAACCCCGATGATCGCCTTCACCAGGTCTCTGGGATTCTTGAGGCTTCCGGCATTGCCCATCAGATAAACATCGGCCCCCTCCGGCGTCTTCTCTCTGAAGGGGTGGACGAGCAATCCTTTGGGGCCGTCCAAATCCATTGCGGGCAGCTCCAGGGCCGGCTCGGAGTGCAATGCTGAAGGGACGTAAGGCAAGATGGCCAGCTTCTTTTGACCCTTCAGCCCCTCCTGAATGGCTATGGCCTCATCCAGGGAATTATAGCTATAGATGCTTCCTGCGGATAGGTAGTCGTCTGGAGTGATAACGCCGGGAGTGCTGATCTGCCTGTTCAGGAGGAGCTTTCCCATCCGAGCAGGGCCGTCGCGGCGGAGGATCTCGAAGTATTTTGTCATGGCATATGCACCTTGGGCAATTGCTCTAATCTTTCTTTAAGGTTGATCTTCAGCCGGAAGGTGAACCGGGCATCTGGATTGGCCTCGATCAGCCTTCTTGTGATCCTTACCGCTCGATCTATCGCCGCATCGTCAGCCTCCGCCGGGACTTCGGCGTTGAATGGATAGGTCTCCGAGAGTTGCGTCGGATAGGGTCCGAATGGTGGCTTGAAATTCAGGACGTTATCATAACCGCTCGGGTTCGCGTTTGGATCATCGGTGATCAGAACCTCGCCTTTCAGGCTGATCCGCTCGATCCTCCGGCCATGGCGGATGACCTCAGGCCGGCTTGCAGATTCTGGGCTCAGATAAAAAAATGTGGACTTGCTGGCTGAGTCCAGGCCCTCCAGCCAATCTCCATATGAGGCCAGCTGTTTCAGGCCGTCGAGCATGCGGGGATGAGACCGGCAGCGCGTCTCCAGAAGGTCCCATAGCGAGCCATCGCGAATGCTCTGCCGGACGAGCTTGATCTCCTGCAGGGAGACGTAAAGGTTGTGGCGGGCCAGCTCCCTCGATCTTTGGGGGCTATCCATCAGCTCCTGCTGAGTATATTTCAGGCAGACTGGGCAGGAGCAGGGAAGATGCTTCATCTCCTCCAGCTTCCGAGTTCCCTGGACGGTCAGATAGCGGCCCTCCCGGGCGTAGAGGGCATAAGCAGCGGAGTCGAAGAGGTCGCAGCCCATAGCAGCGGCTAGAGCAAAGATCATTGGGTGTCCAGCTCCGAAGAGATGGACTGGCACCCCCGAGCCCAAACCCTTCTTGGCAGAGACAACCACATCTACCAGATCCCTGAAACGGTAGGCCTCCATCAGAGGCACCACTCCTCCTATGGGATAAAGATCAAATCCGAGCTCTCGGGCGAATCTCCCCGCCCTTTCCCGGAGGTCGGGATAGGTAGATCCCTGAACCGGTCCGGCCAATAGGGCATCTCTCTTCAGGCCGGCTGCCTCCCGCAGTCGTTCCTCTGTGATATTCAACTCCGACTCCGCCCTCTCCCTGGAGACATCAGGTGGGGTGGGTATATCCAGGGGCACGGATATGTCTGATTTTATGGCAAACTGAAAATCAAGGATCTCCAGAGGCAGAACATCGATATCGCCATAGACGGAGAGCTGAAAGGCTCCTGAGTCGGTCATTATGGGCCCGGGAAAGCCCAGGAGATGGTGCAAGCCCTGCTCTATTGCTCCTTCCCTCAAGTCAGGATCCTGATTTATTATGTAGCTGTTGGTGATAACCATCTCCGCACCCATCGAGGCCAGCTCATCTGGAGGGATGAGGGGAAGGTGGGGATTTATCACAGGCATGAGCAGTGGTGTCTCGACGGTGCCATGAAGAGTAGAAAGCCGGCCGATCCTTCCGGCCAGATCTTTATGCAGTATCTCGAAGCGGTCCGGCATATGCAAATCCTTCACCAATAAGGAATAAATAGGTTGGGTCTGATCATCAGGGGATAAGGAAAACTGAATATAAGAGGATTGATTAATATGAAAAATATAACCGCATTGGTTACACTATTCTGCCTGATGGGCCTAGCAGGTGCCCAGGGTAGCGGCCTGGGAGATGGTTATAGCTCCACTCAAAGGGCATTCTTCAATGAACCAATCACCTCAACCTTTGAACCTTATGTGAATAACTACTGGAGCAATTATGTTGTCGGCAACAAGAACCAGAGCAGCCACGTCATGACCTCTGAAATGGATATGTGGGTAAACAACTTCCCCCTGATGTTCAGCACCCCTATGCAGCTTGATTCCACGAGCTTCAAGAGCAATGTCTCAACCATGGGCCTCAGCGAGAAAGAGAAGAACAGCCAGGCCCTGAAGACCGCGGTATACCGTGAACTGGGCCTGAACGATCTTGGCAAATTCGCTGCTGTAGCAGGCCTGAATGCCACCAGTGCCACTCCTGCAGTTGATGCTACAGGGAATCTGCTCTCTCAGAGTGTCATGTCGTTCTTCAACGTCTGAGCGGCTAATTTCATTTATTTTCTTGACATGACTGTAAAGGGCAAGAGTCCGCCGGCCAGGAGAATCATCCTCTGGCGACGAGAGAGGTTCATCTTCAGAACTAGCTCTTCTTCCTTTTTATTTTCTCCTTTCCTTCCCACTCCTTCTTCTCCTTTTCTGCTGCTTTCTGCATGGGCGAGCACACTATCTAGGCCCTTCTCTAAAGATTTGCGAATGCCAGGGATTCTTATATTCGTTTTTTCCGGCAGCAGATCCCAGTCAGACTCTTTTTCAAAGGTAAACGGCACTATGCCGAAGTTCACCAGGTTAGCGGCATGTATCCTTTCTATGGATTTGGCGATCACCCCTTTCACTCCCAGGTACATGGGACACATGGCCGCATGCTCGCGGGATGAGCCCTGGCCATAGCTCAGGCCTGCCACGATCAGATTCTGGAAGCCTTGATCGCGGAGGGAGGATGCCCGGGAGAAGAAGTTCCTATCCAGTGGTTCAAAGACGAATTCTGCATACTTGGGAACGTTTGAGCGGTATTTGAGCCGGGACCCAGCAGGCATGATGTGATCAGTTGTTATCAGATCACCCACCCTTATGGTCACGGATCCTGCTATATCCTCTGGAAGTGGTTGGTTGACGGGAGGTTGGCCGATGTTCGGTCCGCGGCAGATCGTAGCTCTTGCCCTTTGCTCAGGTGCTAGTGGCGGGATGATCATCCTGTCATCGATATCGAAATGCTCGGGCATCTGAATTGCCGGGAACTCCATATCCAGCTCTCTTGGGTCAGTCAGCCTGCCGGTGAGAGCGGCAGCAGCAGCAACTACCGGGCTGGTCAAGTATACATTGGCGCTGGGAGTGCCGGATCGACCCATAAAATTGCGGTTGCTGGTGCGGACGGAGACGGAGTTGGTGCAAGGGGACATGCTGTTTCCAATGCAAAATCCGCAGGACGATTCCAATATTCTGGCCCCGAATGCTATCAGGTCGCTGAGGGCGCCATTTTTGGCAATGGCATTCAAGACCTGTCGCGATCCGGGGGCGATTCCTAAAGAAACGCCTTCAGGAAGCTTCTTTCCCCTCACCATCCTGGCCACCGTCATCAGGTCTACATAAGAGGAGTTGGTGCAGGAGCCTATCATCACCTGGTCTACAGCAAGATCCAGATCCAGGACTTTGATTATGTTCCCCGGGCTGTGGGGAGCGGCTGCCAGGGGCTCGATCTGGGCCAGGTCGATCTCCAGGCTGCGGTCGTAGGTGGCATCTTTGTCTGGGGCAAGAGGTTGCCATTGACTCTCTCTCTCCTGGGCAGCCAGGAACCTCTTGGTCTGCAGGTCGCTGGGGAATATGGATGTGGTCACTCCGGTCTCAGCTCCCATATTGGTGATGGTCGCTCTCTCCGGTACCGTCAGGCCGGCTATGCCATCGCCGGTATACTCGGAGACGAAGCCCACGTTTCCCTTTGTACTCAGGATCTGCAGTACCTTTAGCGCTACGTCTTTGGCTGTGGACCAGGGCCGGAGATTGCCCATTAGGTGGACATCGATCACTTTGGGGGCAGCGAGGTAGTATGCTCCTCCGCCCATTGCTACCGCCACATCCAGCCCGCCCGCACCCATGGCCAAAGAGCCAACCCCACCCGCGGTGGGGGTGTGGCTGTCTGAGCCCAGAAGGGTCTTTCCCGGGCGGGCGAATCTCTCCAGATGGACCTGATGGCAGATGCCGTTTCCTGGACGGGAGAAGTATATGCCGTACTTCTTAGCGATTGACTCCAGGTAGGCATGGTCATCGGCGTTCTCGAATCCCACCTGGATGGTATTGTGATCGACATAGCTCACGGAAAGCTCAGTGGCGATATCAGATAGCCCCATGGACTCGAACTGGAGATAAGCCATGGTGCCCGTAGCATCCTGGGTCAGCGTCTGGTCTATCTTTATGCCTATCTCTTTGCCCAGCTCGTAGGAGCCATCCGCGAGATGCTCTCGCAGGATCTTCTCAGTTAATGTGTAACCCATAAAAGACCTCCAGCAGACATATCAATCAGCTGGTGTCGACGATGATGATATTAATACTCGACGATTGTGGCGTTATATATGCGGCGGAATTCTTCGATCCATCTTCGGCGCAAGAATCGGTGTCTTATGCGGCGTGAGCAAAAAGGTTATATACCTCTGAGTTATTGGATGGGTTCGGCCCGCCTGAAAGGGTTGGGTGACAGGTCCTGTAGATATTGATTATGGGACCAAAGAATACGAGATCGGCCTGAAGCTGTCGCTGCGATTTTCTCAGCCTCAAAATCTGAGGTGCAGGGGAAAAGATTAAATACTGCAGGTGACTACCTATATGGGCCGCTTAGGCATCGCATCCCTAAGGCTGCGACCCTGATTTAATGATGGGCCGACTTCCAGGTTGCGATATACGGAACAAGTGGAGACGCGAGTTTTTTCGTGTCTGACAATGGTCTTGGCGA
>Ga0209718_1000327_pt1 | contig 66450 bp, 49 predicted proteins | sample AD_JPNAS1_MetaG_FD_184420 | JGI IMG/M metagenome (GOLD analysis project Ga0209718, IMG submission 184420) | Active sludge microbial communities of municipal wastewater-treating anaerobic digesters from Japan - AD_JPNAS1_MetaG (SPAdes) (version 2) | ecosystem: Engineered > Bioreactor > Anaerobic...
ATCGGGTAAACCGGAATCTCTTCACGAGGATATCTACAAGAAGCTCGGTGTTCCGATGCTTAAGAACAGGCAACTGACTTACGTGGCTCGTCGATTGTAGTGGCCAACTTTTTTGAGAAAGTGGCTTTTATCGCCGTTTGTAGCACTTTTAGTCGAAAGTTGGGTTGGGAACGCCTGGGAACGCCAACTTTTAAGTCGGCATGTTTACCGGACGCCACACATCAGTTTGGTGGTATAATCGCCAGGTTAGATTATTAGAAATGCTTAGAATACTTTATATAGAACAAACGAAGTGTATCGATAAATCGAAAGGAGCGATCTAATGACAGGTTCAAAGAAACGGCTCAATCTTTTAGTTGCATTCTTGCTTTTTGCATCGGTAGCCCTTTTTGCCAAATCGACGGGAGGAGCCGAACCGATACCTTTATGGGAAAAAGAGCTTTCTCGTGAAAGCATAAGAATTGTTGTGATCAGCGACCTCCATCTGGGCGTGGATGACAGTTTTTCTGAAACGGTGAAGAATAAGGAACCGATGGCAGAATTCTTGGAACGGCTTGTAGTGAGTGATATCGACGAACTCGTGATCGCCGGCGATATGCTTGACGAGTGGTTCGTACCGATAACTTATCCGCCGCACAACGATTTGGGCATATTCTTCCGCCAAGTCGCAGATAATAACTCCGCTATCATTGCAGCCTTTGGAAAATTGATCCAAAGCGGGGTCAAGGTCGTCTACGTGCCGGGGAATCACGACCTTCTCCTGGACGAAGAGACGCTAACGGGTTTAATCCCAGGGATTTCCCAAGCGCGCGATGGCGACGGTCTGGGCGTTTATCGCGCGGGTATGCGCTCGGAGATCGTCATCGAGCACGGGCACCGATATGACACGTTCTGCGCGCCCGATCCTCTTTCGAACAAAGAAATAACCGGCGACTACCCTTCATTTTTACCTCCTGGCTATTTTTTCACCCGTATGGCCGCGACATACGTCGCAGAGGGAAGAACGGCGCCGGTAAAAAAGCTCCCTCAAATAGAAGAGCCCTCGAAAGAAAACGGAGATCAGCAGGACGCCTATGTGTATTACCGTTTGTGGTCCTGGGCAATGAACAGTTTCCCCATTAAAGCCGGTTTCGATGAAAAAGTTTTCTACTGCGGTGTCAATGGGTATGACGACAGTTTTTCCCTGAGCGACTTGCTCCCCGTGGTTCAAGAGGACGGGTCGATCAGCGCCGTTCTCTACGCGAATGTCCAGAGGCGATGGGATGAAGTACAGGAGATCTGCGGTATTGCCGCGAAAAACACTTATGCCCTGGCAACCGCCGGCGCTATTGACCACAACTTTTTAGACAACCAAGCCGTCACGCAATATTTCAACCTGGACCCGACTGTAGACGTGGTCGTTTTCGGGCATTCGCACGTTCCCGTCGTCAATCGCTTTCAAAAAGGCTATGACAAAGAAAAAGTGTACGTCAACAGCGGCACCTGGATCGACGGAAAAGTCGGCCAAGAGAGATGCTTCGCGGTCATCGAATCCGGTGAACAGACGACAACCGTTCGCTTGATGGAGTATCACAACGACGGAACGATAAGCCTTACGGGAGAATAGTAAACCTACTAATAAATCAAAAGACGAGCTTCCTTCGTTTCTTTCTGGGAGCGCCGGACTTCCGTGCGGCATAGTTTAAGGGATAAAACAGGGTTTCGCACAGAGAACACAGAGGGCACAGAGGAAAGATTAGAGATTCGCTGGGAACGCCTTTCTGGACGCCATAGGTACGCCGCACTTTAGTGTGGCAGGTGTCAAGTTCTCTTCGCGCCCTCCGTGCGAAACCTTTTTTCGACATATGCCAACTTAAAAGTCGGCATTCCAAGGCGGTCCCAAGCGCGGTATCGCGGCGTAAGCGACCCTTCTTTTCGCGACGGCGCGATACCCTTTTTATAAGGCAAAGGGCGGATCGCGAATTTCTGTGGACTGGGAACGCCGGACTTCAGTCCGGCACGGTTAAAACCAAAACAGGGGTTCGCACAGAGAACACAGAGGGCACAGAGGAAAGATTAGAGATTCGCTGGGAACGCCTGGGTGCGCCAGGCTTTTGAGAGCCCCCTGGGAACGCCACACTTTAGTGTGGCATGGGTTCATTGTTCTCTCCGTGCCCTCCTTACGAAACTTTTTTCAACATATGCCAACTTACAAGTTGGCGGTCCCAGGGCGGTCCCAAGCGCGGGATCGCGGCGTAAGCGCCCCTTCTTTTCGCGACGGCGCGATACCCTTTTTATAAGACAAAGGGCGGATCGCGAGTTTCTGTGGACTGGGAACGCCGGACTTCAGCTTGGTGGGTCTTTTCTTTTTCTGGGAGCGCCCTGGGAACGCCGGACTTCAGTCCGGCACGGTTAAAATCAAAACAGGGGTTCGCACAGAGAACACAGAGGGCACAGAGGAAAGATTAGAGATTCGCTGGGAACGCCTTTCTGGACGCCATAGGAACGCCGCACTTTAGTGTGGCATGTGTCAAGTTCTCTTCGCGCCCTCCGTGCGAAACCTTTTTCAACATATGCCAACTTAAAAGTTGGCGTTCCCAGGACGTATCTCTGTGTTCTCTCTTTGTTCTCTCTGTACTCTCTGCGTGCTCTGTGCGAAACCATCTTTTGGCTTTGAAAAGACAAGCCAACTTGAAAGCTGGCGTTACCCGTAAGTTCCCATAAGAGCACTCACTGAGAACTATAGATGATCCCTACGCAGACGGAACGGGGCGCTTGACCGGGATGATCCAAAGGTGAAGGGTCTTCCCCTCCGCCTCCACTTTCTCGTACCCTTCTGCTTCGTGGTACTCCGAGAACATCACCAGATGCCCTTCGCTTAACCCGCTTCGTTCCAGATACGCTTTCAACTGCCCTTGGCTTTTCTCGTACTGGTCCGCGTCATACCGCTTGATCTCGATGATGTCCGTCTTTCCTGCCTGCAAAAGGAGCAAGTCAACTCTCCCTCCACCTACAGGCGTTTCCACGAAGCATTTCGCATCCGCGAATTCCGCATACGTGCTGAAGAACGCGTCGATGTTGTAGTGGTAGACCCCCTCGCTCGCCTTCCCCTGACTGAAGATGATGTTTCCCCGGTTCTTCACGTAAGCGATATACCGCCACAAGAGTTTCGTCACATCCAACAGTCCCCGTTCGTCCACGTATTTCTTGTACGTCTCGATCGGGCTTTTGAAGTGTTCTTTCTCCCCGTTAAACAAGGGTTTGAAACACGTGTAGAGCGCTTTTTTGTACAGCGGTATCGGGATGCAGCACGCGCCATCGCAATCGTCGATCACTCCGTTCACGTAGAGGAATTTGATCGTCTCATCGTAGTTGTTGAAAGGGACCTCTTTCCCGAAGAGAATCTCTTTCATGATCTCCGTGTGCTGTTTTGCCTTACTGACGATATTGGAGATGTTTTTATCGATATAGACACGGGTGAAGTGGTCGACGGTGAGGTAGAAGGCGTCCATACCGACGACTTCCCCGTTCGGGCACTTCTTCTCCACGAGGTCGCGAGCGAGGGCGTTCACGAGGCCAGGCTGGCCTAGCGTCTGCTCGTAGATGCCCTCTTTGACGGGGTGTTCGAAGAGCTGTCCCGTCTCCCGTTCGTATTGGGCCAGAAGGTCGTAGACTTCCTCCCGGGTGAAATAGGGGACTTGTATCTGGTCGGCGATATTGAAGGGGCTCGCGGTGTCCTGGATGATCCCCGTGATGTTGCTCACACCGGTCAGGATCACGCTGCGTAAACCGATCTCTTGTTTTTCATGATAGATCGAGCGGATCAGGTGTAGAAAACCGTTCAGAACCTTCGGGTTTTTGAGCCCTTCGATTTCGTCTACGACAATTACCCACTCTTTTTTCTGAATTTGGGCGACTTCTCGCAGTTTCAAAGCGATATCTGTCATATTGTGAAAATCCGGAACAGCATTTTCTGGCAGCTCTGTCCCGCGAAGAATGCGATCGCGAAGCGAAGAGAGAAAATCGGAGAGATCAAGATCCCCGTACGCTTCGAAAGAAACCCAAACGGGTAACCAATCGGGCTTTTCTCTTTTTATCGCTTCGATGAGGAACTGGAAGTACGTGGTCTTCCCACTTTGCCGAGGGGCGAATATGGTGAAATACCGCCACTGTTTGACCTTTTTCAACCCTTCGGCGACCAGCGCCGTCCGGGGAACGTAATAATTCAGCTTTGGGTCCACCGGCCCTTCTGTGCAGAACGTCCGCATTTGGTCCTCCTTCGATCGGGTTTGAAACGAGTATACCACAATCGAAGCGTGGGTTTTCGGAGCGCTGGGAACGCCAAACTTCAGCTTGGTGGGTCTTTTCTTTTTTTGGGAGCGCCCTGGGAACGCCGGACTTCAGTCCAGCACGGTTAAAACCAAAACAGGGGTTCGCACAGAGAACGCAGAGGGCACAGAGGAAAGATTAGAAATTCGCTGGGAACGCCTGGGTGCGCCAGGCTTTTGAGAGCCCCCTGGGAACGCCACACTTTAGTGTGGCATGGTTTTTTTTCTTTGTTGGGGACGCCTGGGAACACCGAACTTTATTTCGGCGTGTCGCTTGTTCTAAACATAGCGCTCTCCGGAAAGACCTGCCAACTTAAAAGTTGGCGGTCCCAGGGCGGTCCCAAGCGCGGGATCGCGGCGTAAGCGACCCTTCTTTTCGCGACGGCGCGATACCCTTTTTAAAAGACAAAGGGCAGATCGCGAGTTTCTGTGGACTGGGAACACCGCACTTCAGCGCGGCGCGTGTTCAATGTTCTCTCAGTGCCCTCTGTGTTCTCTGTGCGAAACCTTCTTTTATCTTTTTGACCTTTTAGAAAATCAAAAACAAGCCGAACTAAAGTCCGGCACTTCAACAGCGCTCTATGCTATAATCTTTCCAAACCGAAGCAAAGCGGGTGAATGCGATGTTTACGATGCCGGAAAAGATAATCTATGCCTTACCGGAGCAAATAGGAAACACCGAGCTCTTCGTCGGGAGAAAGAAGGAGTTCGACTACTATCTGGGAGATTGGTACTATTACCTCGTCAATAATATGGCTCAAAGCCAAGCGATCGTCGCCAGACGAAAGAAAGGGAAAACGGCGTTTCTGCAGCGACTGTTCAATATCCTGTGGAGCTGTTCAGAAAGCAAAGTGATTCCGTTCTACTACGCGATACAAGACCAACGAATCACGCTTGCCAGCTTTGCGAAAGAATTCTTCGCGACATTCGCAAGTCACTATCTTTCATTCCTCACACAGAACAAAGACTGGGTCATAACCCCGTTCAATTACGCAACATTGAAAGGACACATCGCCTCGTATCCAGAACTTCATATGCGATGTCAGTCGATAGACGAATTTGAAAAAACGGGTAACTGGGATTTGATGTGGACGGTCGCAAGTCGCGCACCTTCCGAGATTGCTGCGTCCAAAGGCATTAAAATCGTCCAAATCATAGACGAATTTCAAAATATCAACGCCTACATCGTCAATGAACGTGAAAATACGATCGACACGATGAGCGGGACGTACCTGATCCTCGCTGAGAAGAGAGAGGCGCCGCTTATCATTTCGGGGAGTGAGGTCCACGGACTGTTGGAGATCGTGCGAAGACTCACGGCACGGTTCAAAGTACGGACGCTCGGGAATCTCCCTGAAGAGGAAGCCAAAGAAGCGATAAGGCGGTATGCGAAGGCCTCGCGGACCAAAATCAACGAACAGGCGGAAGTAAAGATATGGAATCTGACGCAAGGAGACCCATTGTATATCCGCGCGTTGATGCAGAGTGAGCATAACGATACAAAAGACTATACGAACGAAGACAACATCATCGCGACGTACACACAAGAGATCACACAAGGAGAGATCTACGACACCTGGACCGAATATATCGCTAAAATCTTTGTGGAAGTGAACGAAAGAAACGCGAAACGAATTTTATTGTACCTGTTTCAGACTGGAGAAGAGCGCACACGCGTTCAGATAATCAAAGACCTAAACCTCGATATGACCGACTTCGAGCTGCAGACGAAACTGCAAAAGTTAATTAAAGCGGATCTGATCTCGCGAGGTGAAACATACTTCGACTACAAGATAGCAAAAGATAAAACTTACGAACTCGTCTTTCGACACCTCTTTCAAAAAGAGATCGACTACTTTGTCCCGGACATAAAGAAAGAGCTTCGTCAGGAGATGGGTGGGAACGCCAACTTTTAAGTTGGCAGGTCTTTCAAAGAGCAAAACCGGGGTTCACAAGGAGGGTAAAATGAGCCAATACGAGGTTTATCGCGGGGTAAGTGATTTTTTACGACCCCGCGATCCCTTCTTCATCCTTCTAAAGAGCGTATCGCGCCGCCGCGAAAAGAAGGAGCGCTTACGTCGCGATGCTGCGCCTGGGAACGCCGGACTTTATAGGTTATCGCGGGGTAAGTGATTTTTACGACCCCGCGATCCGTTCTATGTCTCTCTAAAAAGGCTATCGCGCCGTCGTGAAAAAAAGGAGCGTTTACGCCGCGATGCCCGTTTGAGGTTAACGCGGGGTAAGTGATTTTTACGATCCCGCGATCCGCTCTATTTCTCTCTAAAAAGGGTATCGCGCCGTCGCGAAAAGAAGAAGCGCTTACGCCGCGATGCCCGTTTGAGGTTATCGCGGGGTAAGTGATTTTTACGACCCCGCGATCCCCGCTTTCCTGGGAACGCCGGACTTTAGTCTGGCATGTCTTTTCTTTTTCTGAGAGAAACGAGTCCCTTACAGTTTTTCCTCTGTGCTCTCCGTGTTCTCTGTGCGAACCCATTGTCCTTCCCCAGGGCCGCTCCTTCCCTTCCGCTCTATGCTATAATCTTTCCAAACCGAAGCAAAGCGGGTGAAAGCGATGTTCACGATGCCGGAAAAGATAATCTACGCCTTACCGGAGCAAATAGGAAACACCGAGCTCTTCGTCGGGAGAAAGATGGAATTCGACTACTATCTGGGAGATTGGTATTATTATCTCATCAATAATATGGCTCAAAGCCAAGCGATCGTCGCCAGGCGAAAGAAAGGAAAGACCGCGTTTCTGCAGCGACTGTTCAATATCCTGTGGAGCTGCCCGGATACGGGTGTCATCCCCTTCTACTTCAGCGTTAGAGAGGTGAAAACAACTCTCGCAGAGTTCTCGAAATCCTTTTTCGCAACATTTGTGAACCATTATTTTGCCTATAGAAAACGGAACCCTGAGTGGGCTGCGTTCCCGAAAGCCTTTGCAGCATTAAGAGGAAAAATAGAAGATAAACATCTGAAAGAGACCTACGAAGTAATCGAAGAGTCCGAAAGAATCAACAACTGGGGGCAGATGTGGGAAGCGGCGAGTCGCGCGCCTTTCGGGATAGCTGTGGTTCAAAACGTAAAAATTGTCCAAATCTTCGACGAGTTCCAAAACATCAATGAGTACGTTTACAATTACCGTGGAGAAAAGATCGACTCACTTAGCGGGACGTACCTTGACCTCGCAGAAAAGAGAGAGGCGCCGCTTATCATTTCGGGTAGCGAAGTCCACGGGTTGTTGGAGATCGTGCGAAGACTCACGGCACGGTTCAAAGAACGGACACTTGGGAACCTTCCGGAAGAGGAAGCCAAAGAAGCGATTCGGCGGTATGCGAAGGCCTCGCGGACCAAAATCAACGAACAGGCGGAAGAAAAGATATGGAATCTGACGCAAGGAGACCCATTGTATATCCGCGCGTTGATGCAGAGCGAACATAACGATACAAAGGACTACACGAACGAAGACAACATCATCGCGACGTACACACGAGAGATCACTCAAGGAGAGATCTATGGCACCTGGGCTGAATACATTGTGAAGGTCTTCTTGGAAGTGAACGAAAGAAATGCTAAACGGATTATGTTGTACCTGTTTCAAACGGGTGAAGAGCGCACAAGAGCTCAGATGATCAAAGACCTGAACCTCGATATGACCGACTTAGAGCTACAGATGAAACTACTCCAGTTGATCAAAGCAGATCTGATCTCATTCGGTAGCACTGCATTCAGATATGTCATCGCTCAAGATAAGACTTATGAACTTGTGTTTCGGAGGCTGTTTCAGGACGAAATAGACCACTTCATCCCTGATATCCGAAAAGAGCTTCGCCAAGAGATGGGGAGGACGAGCTACGAGAAAGGGAAGTTCCGAGAATATCTCGTACGGGAACGGATTAAGAAACCGTTCAACCTGAAAGACCTCGCAGAGAACGGAATCGACCTCACCATCAAACCGAAAACGATCTTAGAGCGCGAAACGGTCAAAGTGGGACTACGCGATCGAGAGATCGACCTGATCGTGAAAGGCAGCGTCGAGTTGTGGATCGACGTGAAAGACACGAAAGGGAAGTACGGGAAACGCGATGCGGATCGTTGGATAGAGATCAAAAATACGATCAACGAAATAAGTCCAAAAACCCTATTCGCAACGTACTCACAAAACGGGTACACGACTTCCGCAAAAGAGCTCCTCGTCTCGAGCGGGATTTACGTGCTAAAGGGGGAAGAGGGGTAGTAGGAGCGCACTCAAAGAAGTTTCGCACAGAGTACACAGAGAGCACAGAGAGAACACAGAGAAATGCTCTGGAAACGCTTGGGAACGCCGAACTTTAGTTCGGCAGGTTTTTCCTCTTTCTTCCAAAAGGCAAAAAAGAAGGGTCGCTTACGTCGCGATGCCTACGAGGTTATCGCGGGGTAAGTGATTTTTACGACCCCGCGATCCTCGCTTTCTCCCTTCTAAAAAGCGTATCGCGCCGTCGCGAAGAGAAGAAGCGCTTACGCCGCGATGCTGCGCGCGGGAACGCCGGGCTTTATAGGTTATCGCGGGGTAAGTGATTTTTACGACCCCGCGATCCCCGCTTTCTCCCTTCTAAAAGCGTATCGCGCCGTCGCGAAAAGAAGGAGCGCTTACGCCGCGATGCTGCGCTTGGGAGCGCCCTGATAACGCCGCGCTTCAGTGCGGCATGTGCACTGTGCTCTCTCCGTGCCCTCTGTGTTCTCTGTGCGAAACCCTGTTTTTTTTTGAGAAACATGCCAACTTAAAAGTTGGCGTTCCCAGAAAGGTCCTCTGTGTTCTCTGTGCGAGACCTTTTTTCAAGGCATGCCGACTTAACAGTCGGCGCTCCCAGAAGTCCGGCGTTTCCGGAGGACTTCCCTGAAATATGCGCCAACACACTTCTAAAAATGCGGCACTCCGACAAGTTCAGAGATATGCCAGGCGTTTTCCTCGCTAATGCCCCTTCATTTCTTTGCCTGTATTTGCCGTATTCTCATAGACTTGGACGGGGTCGGCTGTTAGAGGAGGATCATGGATTGCGCCTGACGCGTCGACCGAGAACGGGTTTTCTTTATCCTCCTTCGTATGCCATTCACTACCGGAAGTCCGAATCAACCCGTAACTCGTCCAATAAATCCCGCCGCCGGTACCTGCGCCATTCCCACTTATCACGACGCTGTTCGCGTTGAACGTTCCCGAGCCGACGTACACTCCGCCGCCGTTACCGGTTGCCGTGTTCGAGGCGATAGTCGTATCGATGGCGGTGAAGGTGTTTGAGTCGTTGCAGAGGGCTACGCCGCCGCCATCCGCGCCCGCGGTATTCGAGGAGATCGTTGCGTTTGATGTGTTGATCGTTCCCTTATAGGCATACACCCCGCCACCGTTACGGGTTGCCTCGTTCGAGGTGATAGTCGTATCGATGGCATTGAAGACGCTGCTACCGTAGAGGGCCACGCCACCACCATACTCACCCGTGTTCGAGGAGATCGTCGTGTTCGCGGTGTTGAAGTTTCCGTTCCAGGCATACACCCCGCCGCCCAAGTCTGCCCTGTTCGAGATGATACTCGTTTCCGTCGCGTTGAACGTTCCCCTCTCGGCATACACCCCTCCGCCGCCGCCGCCAGCCGTGTTCAACGAGATCGTCGTATCGATGGCATTGAAGGCGCTGTTCCCGCAGAGGACCCCGCCGCCATCTTCACCCGCGGTATTCGAGGAGATCGTCGCGTTCGATGTGTTGATGTTCCCACTCCAGGCATACACCCCGCCGCCCCAGTCTGCCCTGTTCGAGATGATACTCGTTTCCGTCGCGTTGAACGTTCCTGATTCGATGTACACCCCGCCGCCCAAGTATGCCCTGTTCGAGATGATGCTCGTATCCGTCGCGTTGAAGGTTCCATACTCGACGCACACACCGCCGCCGTCGTCAGCCGAGGTGTTCGAAACGATCGTCGTGCTCACTGCGTTGAAAAAACCATTTTCATAGACGCACACACCGCCACCAGATTTTGCTTCGTTCGATTCGAGGATCGTCTCCTTAGCAGCGAAGATGCCATCCCAGACGAGCGCGCCCCCACCTTCGTCAGCCGTGTTCGAGGAGATCGTCGTGCCCTCAGCGTTTAAGGTTCCTGCTACAACGAACGCCCCGCCGCCGTAACGGGTCGCCTCGTTAGAGGTGATAGTCGTATCAATGGCGTTGAATATGCCATCCACGACGAGCGCTCCGCCACCGTCGTAAGCCGTGTTCGAGGCGATCGTCGTGTTTATAGCCCTGACGGTGCTGTTGCCGGTGATGTGTATGCCTCCACCAAAAGCCGCTTCGTTCGATTCGACGGTCGACTCCGTGGCGTTGAAGAAGCCATTCTGGACAAATACCCCGCCGCCCCAGTCTGCCCTGTTCGAGATGATACTCGTTTCCGTCGCGTTGAACGTTCCAGCCATGACGTACACCCCGCCGCCAGACTTAGCTGTGTTCGAGGCGATCCTCGTGTTAATGGCTGTGACGGCGCTGTTGCCGGTGATGTGTATGCCGCCGCCGTCTCCTGAGGCCGGCGCCCCGCCGGTGACGATCGCATCGCGGATGGTCACCGACGCGCCGTTCGTTATGTTGAAAACTCGGTCGTTTTTCCCGCTCATATCTATAGTAAACGGATGACCTGGATCCGAAGAGTGGATCGTGACCTCTGTCCCCGAGACCGTGACTTGTTGTGCTTCGTTGTTCAATACCGTTCCGCCGTCCACTTCGATGCGGTCTCCATTGCCCGCTTCCGCGACCGCCTCGCTGAGTTTGTCGTAGCTTCTCTGGTACACCCCGGTCGCGTCGTACCGGACGACGGGACCCGTTCGCGTGGCGAATGTCGCTTCGGGCGTTTCAGCGCTTTTTCCGTCCGATTGCACCGCTTCCACTTTGTAGGTGTACTCCGTTCCCGTCGACAGGTTCGTCAGGATATAGAACTTCTCTTGCGTCGTGGCCGGCGTAATGGGATATTCTTCCCCCGGTTTTTTATGATAGACCCGGTACGTTAAACTTACTGCGCGTTCACCCGCGTTCGTTTGCTTGCCCGGTGTCGCCTCCCAGGTCAGCGTCAATGTCGTCGGCCGATCCGTCGCTCCACTCGCGGGGCTCGTGAGCGCGATCGTCGGAGGATCGTACTGAGCGGCCAATGTCGAAAAGGTCCACTCGTCGCTCGTCGCGCGCTGCCCGTCCGATTGCAGCGCCACCACCTTCCACTTGTAGGTCGTTCCATAGTCCAATCCGGCCTTTGACTGCTGCGCGGCCGTGACCGTCGCCGGGTTTGAGTATGGGTGGCCACGTACCCCGAAGTAGAGGAGGTACTCTTCTATCGTCGGCGCGCGTTCGTCCGCGTTCGTTGGCCGGCCCGGTGTCGCCTCCCACGTCAAGGTCACCGTCGTCAGCTGACCCTCCGCGCCGTTCCTAGGGCTCTTGAGCGCAATCTCCGGGGCCGCGTACTGAGCCGCCTGTGTAGAAAAAGACCTCTCGGTGCTCGTCGCTCTCTGTCCGTCCGATTGGTGGACGACGACGTACCACGTGTATGTGGCAGCGTAATCCAGGTTCATCAAGTTATAGGACTTATCCGTCGTCGTGGCGGGTTCGGTAGGATCCGGGTCTCCCGTTTTCTTATGATAGACCCGATACTCTGTGAGGTTCGCTCCGTCGCGTTCGCCCGCGTTCGTTTGCTTGCCCTCTGTCGCCTCCCACGTCAAGGTCACCGACGTCGCCTGGTTCGTCGCGCCGTTCTCAGGACTTGTGAGCGCAATCTGTGGCGCACCGTAGAGTCGGTTCGTTGTCGTGAAAGTCCGTTCCGTGCTTTCCGCTGTCTGTCCGTTCGACTGTACCGCCGCCACCTTCCACTTGTAAGTCGCGCCGTACGCCAGTCCCGTTTTCTGAGCCTGTTTGTCGGTCCGGGGCTCCGGAACGCCATAGTCCTCGTTTATGGGAGCGAAAAAGAGGCCGTATCCGATGATCGTGACCGGTGTCTTTTGGTTTTTTGCCTCTCCCGGTGTCGCTTCCCAGGTGAGGAGTAGGGTCGTCGCTTGACCGGTCGCCCCGTTCGCCGGCGCGATGAGGGCGATACTCGGCGGGGCAATGACCGCGCGGGCAATACATCCCGTAATGATGGCCAGCGCGATGAGTGTAACGAGTAAGAGCACAATCATAGAAAGACGTTTGTCTTGCATAAAAAGGCCTCCTTCTGACAGGCGAGAGGATGGAGGGTTTGGCTCTTCCATCAAGGGGGTGCGCGTCCGCGCTCTTCAGGCCCTCGTCGTTTTGGGTTAGTTTCGTTAGAACCGTAGATAGCGCACGTTCGCGCGCTTAGCAATAGATATTTTACCACAACTGAAAAAAACCAACTGGTTTTCTGGGAACGCCAACTTTTAAGTTGGCAAGTCTTTCGAAGTGCAAAGACAAGGTTCACAAAGAGGGCACAGAAAGCTAGCGCGGGGTTTATCGCGGGGTAAGTGGTTTTTACGACCCCGCGATCCCCGCTTTCTCCCTTCTAAAAAGCGTATCGCGCCGTCGCGAAGAGAAGGAGCGCTTACGCCGCGATGCTGCGCCTGGGAACGCCGGACTTCAGTCCGGCATGTGTCATGTTCTCTCTGTGCCCTCTGTGTTCTCTGTGCGAAACCTTCATTTTTCTTTTAAAGACATGCCGAACTAAAGTTCGGCGTTCCCAAAAATCTTCCCTCCGTGCGAGACGTTTTTTCAAAACATGCCAACTTAAAAGTTGGCGTTCTCAGAAAACTTCCCTCTGTGGTCTCTGTGCGAACCCATTTTCCTTCCCTAGGCGCTCCCAGCCTTCCGCTCAAAGAAGGAGTTCGACTACTATCTGGGAGATTGGTATTATTACCTCGTCAATAATATGGCCCAAAGTCAAGCTATCGTCGCCAGGCGAAAGAAAGGGAAGACAGCCTTTCTGCAGCGGCTGTTCAATATCCTGTGGAGCTGTTCAGAAAACAAAGTGATTCCCTTCTACTACGCGATACAAGACCAACGAATCACGCTTGCCAGCTTTGCGAAAGAATTCTTCTCGACATTCGCAAGTCACTATCTTTCATTCCTCACTCGGAACAAAGACTGGGTCATAACCCCTTTCAATTACGTAGCATTAAAAGAGCATATCGCCTCGTATCCAGAACTTCATATGCGATGCCAGTCGATAGACGAATTTGAGAAAACGGGCAATTGGGATTTGATGTGGACGGTCGCGAGTCGCGCTCCTTTCGAGATCGCAGCGTCTAAAGGCATAAAAATCGTCCAAATCTTTGATGAATTCCAAAACATCAACGCTTATATCGTGGATGAACGAGGGAATACGATTGATACGATGAGCGGGGCGTACCTGATCCTCGCCGAGAAGAGAGAGGCGCCGCTTATCATTTCAGGGAGCGAAGTCCACGGGTTGTTGGAGATCGTGCGAAGACTCACGGCACGGTTCAAAGAACGGACTCTTGAGAACCTTCCGGAAGATGAAGCCAAAGAAGCGATTCGGCGGTATGCGAAGGCCTCGCGGACCAAAATCAATGAACAGGCGGAAGAAAAAATATGGAATCTGACGAAAGGGGACCCGCTGTATATTCGCGCGCTGATGCAGAGTGAGCATAACGATACAAAAGACTACACGAACGAAGACAACATCATCGCGACGTACACACAAGAGATCACTCAAGGAGAGATCTACGGCACCTGGGCCGAATACATTGTGAAGGTTTTCTTGGAAGTGAACGAAAGAAACGCGAAACGGATCATGTTGTACCTGTTTCAGGCGGGCGAAGAGCGCACGCGCGCTCAGATGATCAAAGACCTGAACCTCGATATGACCGACTTTGATCTGCAGATGAAACTACTCCAGTTGATCAAAGCGGACCTGATCTCATTCGGTAGCACTGCATTCAGATATACCATCGCTCAGGATAAGACCTATGAACTTGTGTTTCGGAGGCTGTTTCAGGACGAAATAGACCACTTCATTCCTGACATCCGCAAAGAGCTCCGTCAGGAGATGGGGAGGAAGAGCTATGAGAAGGGGAAGTTCAGAGAATACCTCGTAAGGGAACGGATCAAGAAACCGTTCAACCTGAAAGACCTCGCAGAGAACGGAATCGACCTCACCATCAAGCCGAAAACAATCTTAGAGCGCGAAACGGTCAAAGTGGGACTACGCGATCGAGAGATCGACCTGATCGTGAAAGGGAACATCGAAATGTGGATCGATGTAAAAGACACGAAAGGGAAGTACGGGAAACGCGATGCGGACCGTTGGATAGAGATCAAGCAGGCAATCGACGAAAAAAGCCCTAAGACTTTATTCGCGACGTACTCGCAAAATGGTTACACGGCTGCAGCAAAAGAGCTCCTGGTGTCAAACGGGGTGTACGTGCTTAAGGGGGAAGAGGGGAAATAGGAGCCGACGTGGGAACGCCCTGGGAACGCCGCACTTCAGTGCGGCATGGGTTCTATGTTCTCTCTGTGTTCTCTGTGCGAAACCATCTTTTGATTTTGAAAAGACATGCCAGCTTAAAAGCTGGCGTTCCCAGGCGTTCCCAGGGCGTATCTCTGTGTTTTCTCTGTGCTCTCCGTGTTCTCTGTGCGAACCCATTGTCCTTCCCCAGGGCGTTCCTTCCCTTCCGCTCTATGCTATAATCTTCCCAAACAGAAGCAAAGCGGGTGAAAGCGATGTTCACGATGCCGGAAAAGATAATCTACGCCTTACCGGAGCAAATAGGAAACACCGAGCTCTTCGTTGGAAGAAAGAAGGAGTTCGACTACTATCTGGGAGATTGGTATTATTACCTCGTCAATAATATGGCCCAAAGCCAAGCGATCGTCGCTAGACGAAAAAAGGGAAAAACGGCGTTTCTGCAGCGGCTGTTCAATATCCTGTGGAGCTGTTCAGAAAGCAAGGTGATTCCTTTCTACTACGCGATACAAGACCGACAGATCACGCTTGCCAGCTTCGCGAAAGAATTCTTCGCGACATTCGCAAGTCACTACCTTTCATTCCTCACACGGAACAGAGACTGGGTCATAACCCCTTTCAATTACGCAGCATTGAAAGGACACATCGCCTCGTATCCAGAACTTCATATGCGATGCCAGTCGATAGACGAATTTGAAAAAACGGGTAACTGGGATTTGATGTGGACGGTCGCGAGTTGCGCGCCTTCCGAGATCGCAGCGTCCAAAGGTATAAAAATCGTCCAAATCTTTGATGAATTCCAAAACATCAACGCCTATATCCTCGATGATCAAAAGAATACGATCGATACGATGAGCGGGACGTACCTGATCCTCGCCGAGAAGAGAGAGGCGCCGCTCATTATTTCGGGTAGCGAAGTCCACGGGTTGTTGGAGATCGTGCGAAGACTCACGGCACGGTTCGAGGAGAATGTCCTGGAGAACCTTCCTGAAGAGGAGGCGAAAGACGCGATTAGGAAGTACGCGGAGATATATCGGACAAAGATCGACGATATCGGAGTAGAGAAACTCTGGAATCTCACGAACGGGGATCCTTTGTATATCAAAGCGCTTTTCTCGTCAAAGCACAACACCAAAAAAGACTACGTTCAAGAAGACAACATCATCGAAGTATACACGCAAGAGATCACGGGCGGACAGATTTTCAAGACGTGGGGCGAATACATCGCGAAGATCTTTTTAGAAGTAAACAAAAGAAACGCGAAGAGGCTCTTACTATACTTGTTTCAGGCGGGCGAAGAACGCACCCGAGCTCAGATGATCAAAGACCTGAACCTCGATATGACCGACTCTGAACTGGAAACGAAACTACTCCAATTGATCAAAGCGGATCTGATTTCTCAGGGAGAAACGAACTTCGATTACAAGATTGGGAAAGACAAAACCTACGAACTCGTCTTCCGACGCCTCTTTCAAAAAGAGATCGACTACTTCGCCCCAGACATAAAGAAAGAGCTTCGTCAGGAGATGGGTGGGAACGCCAACTTTTAAGTTGGCAGGTCTTTCAAAGAGCAAAACCGGGGTTCACAAGGAGGGTAAAATGAGCCAATACGAGGTTTATCGCGGGGTAAGTGATTTTTTACGACCCCGCGATCCCTTCTTCATCCTTCTAAAGAGCGTATCGCGCCGCCGCGAAAAGAAGGAGCGCTTACGTCGCGATGCTGCGCCTGGGAACGCCAAACTTCAGTTTGGCATGTGTTCCATGTACTCTCCGTACCCTCTGTGTTCTCGTTACGAAGCCTTTTTCCAAGACATGCCAACTTAAAAGTTGGCGTTCCCAGCGTATCGCGCCGTCGCAAAAAGAAGGAGCGCTTACGCCGCGATGCGGCGCCTATGAACTCCGAACTTCAGTGCAGCTTGTGTTCTATGTTCTCTCGGTGTCCTCCGCGCTCTCTGTGCGAACCCTGTTTTTTATTGTAAAACATGCCAACTTAAAAGTTGGCGTTCCCAGCGTATCGCGCCGTCGCGAAAAGAAGGGGCGCTTACGCCGCGATGCTGAGCTCGGGAACACTCCCAGTGAAAAGACAAGACCCTGCCAAACTAAAGTTTGGCGTTCCCAGGGCGCTCCCAGAAAGGCAATCCCAGAAAGGTGGTCGCTTACGTGTACCAAAAAAAACCGCGCCTTACGGCGCGGTTTCCTTTCGACTTTTCCATTCAGGCTAATGGATGACCTTCCAGTTGCCGTCGACGGTGGCTTCGATCTCTCCTCTTTCGAGGATGTAATCGGACATCAACTCCGCCACTTCCATCATGATGTCTTTCACGACGGGTTTTCCTTGGAACATCAGATAGTTCCCGCCGCCTCCGGCGCGGTAATTGTTCAGGACGACGTCGTACTCTTTGTCCATCGCCATAGGTTTACCTTCGTAATTCAGTTTCACGACCCGTTGGCCAACGGGCTTGGAAATGTCTAGCGTGTAATCGATGCCTTCCCACACGTCATAGTTGTAGTGTTGGGGCTTTGGATAAACCCATGTGTCGTTCACCGCGATTTTCCCGTCTACAATCGTGAAATAGTCGGCGCAGCGCTCAAGGGCGCCTTTGATGTCCTGACCGGTTACTCGGATGACTTTGAGCGTGTTGGCGTATATATACACGGCGTTGACGTCTCTCAGAGTCACAGGTCCCGAACCCCAGCCTTTGATGTCGTTCGTGAACAGCGCCGTAGAAGAGATTTTTGCGCCGGAGATATTCATCTGCACTTTGTTGATGAATTCCAGCAGCGCATTGTCCCCCATTCGTGTAATCAGTGGGTCAACCACGGAGAAATCGCCTTTCGCGACTCCTATCGGCGTATCCAGCCATTTCTGAGTCTTCTCTTCCACATCGCGTACTAAGGCCAAGACCTCTTCGTCAGCCGGGACGCCTTTCACGGAGAGCAGTTCAACGGACTTCGACACGATGATCCACCGTTTGTCCGAGTTGTCCAGCTTGATCTCCGCCTTCCCAACCAGCTGGCCCCAATTCGACGGCTGGAGAACGGGTACGCCTTGGCAGAATCCGACGATGGTGCGGTGTTGGTGACCGGTCAAGAACAGATCGATGCCCTTCACCTCTTGTAGCAGCTGATAGCCCTGATTCTCCCCACTCAGTTCTTCGGTCGGTAGGCCGGTTACGATATCCCTTTCAAACCCGCCGTGGTAAGAAACGATCACCACATCCACCTTTTCTTTTTCTCGTAAAATGGGGACGTACACCTTTGCCGTCTCGACTGGGTCCAAAAAGTCCACATCTAAAACGTTTCGCACATCTTCCCAGTTGGGGATGTACTTTGTGGTTAACCCCAAGATACCGACGCGCACGCCTTTGACGGTGAGCACACGATAGGGTTCGAAGTAAGGAGTTTTTGTGAATCTGCGGACAATGTTCGCGCTGAGAATCGGGAAATTGGCTTCCGCGGCGGTTTTGCTTAATAGGCCCATCCCGTAGTTAAACTCGTGGTTTCCGACCACACCTGCGTGATATCCCATCAGGTTCAACACCTGTATCATCGGGTTGGGAGCTGTCGGCTCTTTTCTGATATGGTAATAGGTGAACGGGGTGCCCTGGGTCAAATCGCCGTTATCGATCAGGATCAGATCCGGGTCTTTGCTCCTCAGCTGTTTGACGAGGGTTTGGATTTTCGCTAACCCACTATCAGCCGGCTTATTCGTCGCATAGTTGATCGGATAGACGTTCCCGTGGATATCACTCGTTTGCAAAATCGTAAGCGTCACGATTTCGGAAAAACCGAGTACGGCAACCAGTAAAACGGCTAACAACAAGAACAGTTTTCTCATAGAATCCCTCCTTATGTGTTCGATCGATCCAAATACTCGTTTCTCTCTATCGGTCGATCGTCGCTTTCTTTCGCTTCTCTTTCAAGCTGATGATCTCTCTATATGTTGGCTTTGTTCAGAGAAAGCCCATCGATCCCCGGATCCAAGGGCAACAAGACCGCCTTATCTTCGCGAATGGAAAGGCTGACCGGCGATCCTTCGGGGCGCAGGCCTTCCTTCGGTAATTCGGATTTGACCATAACTTCCCCGAACTCCGTTTTGATATAGGATTCGATAGCGTTCCCGAGGTAAACATTCGTCGTGATCACTCCCGGGACGACACCTTTTCCGTTCTCCTGCATCTTCATCGACTCGGGCCGGCAGGCCAAGATATAGCGTTGGGAATCGTTCGGCGTCACATTCTTCGCCACACGGACAGAAAGCTTTTTATCGTATAGCTCGACGATCGCGTCCTTCCCTTCCCAAGCCAGTATTTTTACCGGAAAATAAGCCATCTTGCCCATAAAATCGGCGACAAATATCGAATTCGGCTCTTCATAGATATCGAAAGGGGTGCCCGTCTGGACAATTTTCCCTTTGTTCATCACGATGACCGTATCCGATAACGTCATCGCTTCCGTGCGGTCATGGGTCACGTAGATCGCGGTGATGCCCGTTTTCTGCTGGATACGTCGGATTTCCACCCGCATCTGTTCGCGTAGAAGCACATCCAAGTTGGATAAGGGCTCGTCAAACAGCAGAACCGAAGGTTCCACCACCAGCGCGCGCGCCAGAGCCACCCGCTGTTGCTGACCTCCCGAAAGGCTGGAAGGGGGCCGCTCCTCAAAACCGCTCAATCCGACGAGGTCCAGAATGGCGCTCACTTTCTTGTGTCGTTCTGAAGTCGTGACTTTCCGCATTTTCAGGCCGTAACCCACATTATCTCCGACGTTCATATGCGGAAACAACCCGTAGCTTTGAAAAACCATCGCCGTATCCCTTTTCCACGGCGGGATGAAAGTCACGTCCTCCTCGTCGATCTTGATCTTCCCCTTGGTCGGATTCTCAAAACCGGCGATCATCCTCAAGCTCGTCGTTTTCCCACAACCGGAAGGGCCGAGTAAGGTGACGAACGCGCCGGGTTCTATCCGGAACGAGACGTCGTCGACGGCCAGGATCTCTTCCCCCTTGAAGCCTTTGAATGCCTTATAAACATTGGTTAAAGAAACCGAAGAGGCGGGCACACTATCACCTCACTATGATGTTCTTCTGAAGGCTGGAAGACTTCCCCACCAAAAACCGCAATACCCAAAAGACAGTCAAGACAATGACCATCAACGTGGTGGCCAGAACGCTAGCCAACCCGAAACGCAGGTTCTCCGAGAAATTGTAGATGAGGATCGTCATATGATACCACTTTGCCGATATCAGGAAAATGACCGCGCTGACGGCCGTCATCGAGCGGACGAAGGTGTAGGAAAGGCTGGAGATGAAGGCAGGCCGTATGAGAGGTAGGACGATCGTGCGAAAGACCGTCGCCGTGTCCGCTCCCAGCGACTGCGCGGCTTCCTCGATAGACGGGTCGATCTGCTTCAAGCTCGCGATGCCGCTTTCCACACCCACCGGCAGCTCCCGGACGACGTAGTTGATGATGATGATCGCCGCCGTCCCTACGAGAAGCAGCGGGGGTTTGTTGAACGCGATGATGAAACTGATTCCTACCAGCGTTCCGGGAACCGCGTAGGGTGTGATCACCATGGCCTGCATCAAACCCTTCCCAGGAAATCGCTTCCTCACGATGATCATTGCGACGATCATCGCCAATAACCCGGCGATAGGGGTGGCGATCGCAGCCAACAGCGTCGTGTCTCCGATAGCGTCCTTCCCGCGTTGCAGCGCTTCGACGACGTTGTCGAAAGTGAACGTGTAATCAATCCCCCAGTTCTTGACGAAACAGCCCGCTACGATCGTCGCGTAGAGCGAAAGTAAAAAACCGGATATCGCCACCATCAACGCGACGAGGACCTTTTTCACGTTCGGGCTGACGACTTCGAGTATCCGGCCGGTTGGCTTCCCGGTAACGGTTGTATACGATTTTTTACTGATCCAATACCGCTGCAGGCCGAAGGCGAGAAAGGTAGGGATGAGCAAGAGGACCGACAGGGTCGCCCCGATGTCCAGGTGGTTCATCCCAGTCACTTCCAGATAGGCCTCGACCGACAGAACCTTGTACTTCCCAGCTAAGATCAACGGATTCGCAAAATCCGCGATCGAGTTTGTAAAAACGAGTAGCCAAGCGCTCGCGATACCGGGAAAGGACAAGGGGAGCGTCACGGTCGAAAAGACCTTCCAGCGCGTGGCTTTCAGGTTCATCGCCGCTTCCTCGAAAGTCGAGTCGATCGCCTCGAGAACGCCACTGAGGACCATAAAGGCGATAGGAAACATCCCCATTGTTTGGACGATCACCAATCCGTCCAATCCGTAGATATCGACGTTCGTCAATCCCAGGATCCTTCTCGTGATCAAACCATAGCTACCGAAGAGGAGGATCAAGGATAAGGTCAAAGAGAATGGAGGAGAGATCACGGGGAGAGTCGCCATCGTCGCGTAGAAGCCCTTCCCTCTGACATTCGTACGGGTTAGCGTAAAGGCAAACAAAAAACCGATCGCGGTCGACACCGTCGCTGTCAAAACGCCCAGCAGAATGCTTCCCCACAGCGCCTGTAAATAGTTGCGATTACTCAGAACGTGCCGCCATACTTCCAGTGTAAATACCCCATCCTTCATCACCGTCAAACGAAAGGCCTGATACAAAGGGAAAGCGATGAATATCCCGACGATGAGAAAGATGATCAGGATGGTATAGACCAGAATCGGGTCTTTGCTAAAAGCGTTGACGAACAAGATACAAGATAGCAAGACGATGAAGGTGATGGCAAACCCCTTCAAGAGATTCCCGTAGTTACGGATAACGCTTCAGTCGTGTAGGAGTATGAGCGTGCCTGTAACGTAACCTACCTCTTCCGGTATGATCGGCGTGAAAGAAATATAAACCGGATGTCCTTTCCATTCGATCCGTTTGGGATAGAAATAGACCTCTTCGTAGTAGGTGCTTTCCAATCCGTACGCATAGAAGGGCAAGGATTGCGCCCAATCGAAGAAGGCTTGGTCTTCTTTCGACGAGATAACGGGACGGACTTTCTCTCCGAATTCCGCGTTCCCTTCGGAGATGAAGGGAAGGATATCCGGGTATTGCTCTCGCGTGGACGATATCCATTGGCCATAAGAACGCGAAGGTACCGATTGGGAAAGAAGCAGCCCCGCCTCTTTCAACCTCTGGATAGAAATATTCGTGAACTCCGTCTCTAAGGTGCGAAATACCCACACGATCAGGATGATACCTAGCACACAAAAAAGAATCGCTTTCACCCATTTGACCTTCAACGATCTACCCCCTCCGCAGTCCGCCGATGGCTCCAAAGGCCGAAGCCTTTAGAGAAGAACGGAGAAAGGGCCTTTGGATACCCTTTCTCCGAGGTTAATCGATTGCCTTACCGTCCGATTTCGGCCTTCCACCTGGCTGTGAGCCGGTCTCGGTTTTCAGCGTCCCAAACGAGATCCTGCTCTACGGTTTTAATATCTTGAATTTGGATGTAAATATCGTCGGTGGGGGCTTCAGGGGAGAGTGGGATCACGTACCAAGCCGCGATGATGCCCTGCGCAGCGGGGCCTAGAACCCAATTATAGAGTTTTTTCGCCTCAACGGGATCCTTCCCGCCCTTGACCAAAGACATCGCTGCGATCTCGAAACCGGTGCCATCCGAAGGCAAGGTGATTTCGAGCGGCGCGCCGTTTTTCACTAGGCGAACCAGGTCGTGCAAATAGCCGATCGCCACGGTCGTTTCACCGATCGCGCATTCTTTCCCTGGAGCCGACCCGGAGCGGGTGTACATATTCACGTTCTTGTCCAAGCGTTTCAAATACTCGAAAGTCCTTTCTTCATCACCCTCATACAGATAGCGAATCGTGGTGATGACGTTGTAAGAGGTGCCCGAGGTGATGGGGTCCGCCATTCGGACCATACCGCGGTAGGTCTCCGACGCGATCTCGTCCCAATTCGTAGGCGCCGAGATGCCGAGTTCTTTCGCACGGTTTTTGTTCGTCACGAAGGCGAGAGGCCCAACGTAAAGACCCACCCAGAAACCCTCCGGATCCCGGTACTGCTCGGGGATACTCAAGAATTGCGGGCTCTTGTAACTCGCGGTCAAGCCTTTCATCTTGGCTTGCACGTGCAACACACCCACGCCGCCGACCCATATCGAGGCTTGAGGGTTCTCTCTTTCGGCTTCCAAACGAGCGACCGCTTCGCCGGTTGACAGCCGGACCCACTCCACCCGGATCCCGGTTTCTTTTTCGAAGGCGTCGAAGACTTCTTTCGCGAGCGGTTCTTCGAACGTGGTGTACGCTTTGACAGAATTGGCAGAAAAGACTAGTGCGGTGAGTAGAAGACACAAGGCAATCGTAGTGAGGCGTTTCATAATTTTCCTCCTTCTCTATAGTGTGTAAAGATGCGTTAAGGCAAAGACGATTATAACACAAGTGACTTTTTTTAGTAGCCCGTATGTGGGTATAATATCGAGGCGCAACAAAATGGGAACCCCGAACTTTAGTTCTGCAAGTTTCATTGCTTTTCCGTAAGCTCGCGAGAGTCATTAAACGCGTACGCCGCGATGGGTCTGTGAGGTTATCGCGGGGTAAGTGGTTTTTACGACCCCGCGATCCGCCTTTTGTCTTTTTTACACCGCCCCGGGAGCGCCCTGGGAACGCCGAACTTTAGTTCGGCATGTTTCTTTGCTTTTCTGTAAGCTCCCGAGAGCCATTAAACGCGTACGCCGCGATAGGTCTGTGGGGTTATCGCGGGGTAAGTGGTTTTTACGACCCCGCGATCCGCCCTATTCCCTTCTCAAAAGCGTATCGCGCGGTCGCATAAAGAAAAAGCGCTTACGTCGCGATGACCGTAGAAACCCCGCAGTCCGTCCTATTCCCTTCTCAAAAGCGTATCGCGCGGTCGCATAAAGAAAAAGCGCTTACGCCGCGATGCTGCGCTCGGGAACACTCCCAGTGAAAAGAGAAAACCATGCCAAACTAAAGTTTGGCGTTCCCAGAACGGATCGCGGGGTCCCGTTGGTTACCCCGCGATAACCCACGAAGTTCGGCGTTCCCAGCCCACGAAGGCTCGTGACCCGCCTTTTGTCTTTTTTTCGCCGCGTTGACCACATAGAATAAAAATCGTACGGTCGATTCTGACTTTGTTTCTTGATCGCGCCTCATAACTTGACAGACACGCCCCCTTCTATAGAGAGGAAATATAGAGTATAATCTATCGTCTTCCAACAAAAAAAGTTTCCGGGAGTCAAGCCGTATCTGTGAAGTGAGAAGACAGCAATCTACCTGCTTCTTAGATACGCGCGGGGCTAGGAGTCATGAGCCGGATATTGAGAGGAGCGCGGATGACGAGGACGAACGCGTACGTAATCACTGAGCCCTTCCGCGGACAAGTGCGGGGTTTTGACCTGTTGGATATTGCTTCCGACGACGCGCTGGTTAAGGTACGCGCTTGTGGGGTTTGCACCACAGACAGAAGGTTATTCGCCGGGACGCTCAAGGTTCCTTATCCCCTCATAGGCGGGCACGAGGTTGCGGGCGAAGTGGTAGCGGTGGGGAAAGATGCGAATGGGCTGGAGCCCGGGGCGCGTGTCGCGCTAGACACGATCTATCGCTGCGGGTCTTGTTTCTTCTGCCGGAAAGGGTTGGATCATCTCTGTCTCTATTCAAAAAAAGAGACGAAGCTAGAGGGCGTATCCCTCGTTGCGGGCGGATTTTCCGAATACCTCATCGTCAAACAAACGCAGCTCTTCCTCGTCGCCGATACAGTTGATTTTGCCGAAGCGGCATTGTCCGAGCCCTTGGCCTGCTGTTTACACAGTGTTCAAAGAGCTCGCCTGAGTTTTGGCGACTCGGCTCTCATTATTGGCGCGGGTACGATGGGACTCTTGCACGCCTTCGTCGCGACTCTCCAAGGGCTGACTCCATTGATCAGCGATTCGGACGCGGAACGCCGCTGTTTCGCCAACCGGTTGGGCTTTCAGACCGTTGAGCCCTCGCGGGTCAACGAGGAGAAGCATAGGGTCAACGAGGGCTTGGGATTCGATGGGGTTTTCATTACGGCGCCCGTTCTGTCTTTGATCAACGACTCTCTATCCTACGTTCGTAAGGGAGGGGCCATCGTTCTCTACACCTCCGTTCATCCCAACGGGACGGTCGCGTTCGACGCCAACCAGCTGCATTATTCCGAAGCGTATCTCACGGGGACAGAAGGGAGAACCAGAGCGGACTTCCAAAAAGCGGTCACGCTGATCTCGAAGGGCTTAATCGATCTCAAGCCTTTGGTGACGAAAAGGATCCAATTGGATGATTTATCAGAGGAGCTGTCCACTATGCCCTCCGGAAACAGCCAAAGAACGGTCGTCACTTTTTAATTTGGAGGTTATACAATGGCACTATTCACGATGAAACGGATGCGCCGACTTTTTCGAAAGGACGGCCGGAGCGTAATCGTCGCGCTCGATCACGGCGCAGCGATGAACGTTCTCCCCGATCTCAAAGACACGCCTTCGGTTCTGCGCGCCATCGTCGAAAACGGCGCCGACGCCGTCTTAACCTCTTTCGGCATCCTGAAGGATTATTGGGAAATCCTGGAAGACACTCCCGTCATCCTGCGGTTGGACGGGGGAATCACCTCTTTCGGTACGGGAACCAAGCGGTATAGCCAGCTCTACACGGTGGAGGACGCCTTAAGGCTTGGGGCGGATGGAGTGGCGTGTATGGGATTGCCGGGATGCGATTACGAGAACGACACGCTGTCTTACCTCGCGGGAATATGCGCCGAGGCGCGCCGATGGAACCTTCCCGTATTGGCGGAGATGCTGCCCGGAGGCTTCGGCCACACAGCGCGTGCGCCCGAACACCTCGCCTTCGCTGCTCGAGTAGGAGTGGAATTGGGCGCCGATATCATCAAGACCGAGTATTCGGGAAACCCGGACGACTTCAAAGAGATGGTGGAAGGTGTGAAAAAACCGGTCGTCGTCTTGGGCGGCGCCAAATCAGAGCGTTATGAAGAGATATTTCAGAGAATCCGATCCGCAATTGACGCCGGCGCGTCAGGCATCGCCGTGGGCCGGAACATTTGGGGTTATAAGGAGCCAGGAAAGATGACCGCCGCGTTATCCGCTATCGTGCACGGCCAGGCGTCCGTAGAAAGCGCTTTGCATATGCTGCAATAGTAGAATGATTCAATAGAGGTAACGGAGGTGTTCGGATGACCAAACGAAGAATGGCGATCGTCGTAGCGTTGATTTCGATCGTTTCCTGCTTTTCTTTTTCCGTGGCCCTGATGGTCACGGGAGAAATCGGCGGAAATCCTATCTATGAGATGATGGTGAGCGGCGCCGAGTCAGCGAGCGCCGAACTCGGGTTCGAGCTGAAGACTGTCGAGGGAGGGTACAACTCCGCGAAATGGGAATCTAACCTCATCGCTTTGGCCGCCACCGGGAAGTACGATCTCATCGTGACCTTCACAGAAGGGATGCCGAAGAGCGTCGAGAAAGCAGCGGATATGTTCCCGCGTCAGAAATTTGCCTTAATCGACGGCATCGCGGCCATCAAACCCAACGTTTACTCACTCGGGTTTAAGGACGAGGAAATGTGTTATCTCGCCGGGTATTTCGCCGGCTTGATCACGCTCTCTGATCTACCGGGCGCGAACCCGAACCTGACCGTCGGGCTCATCGGCGGAGACACCTATCCGGCAATGACGGACCGTATGAAGCCGGCCTTCACGAAGGGCGCGAGGGCAGTCCATCCCGATATCGACGTTCTCTTTTCGGTGGTGGGTAGCTGGTCGGATCCCAAAAAAGGAAAAGACCTCGCTCAGGCTCAATACGCGCAGGGCGCGGATATTATCCTGACGATCGCGGGAGGGTCTGGCGTAGGGGCGATTCAAGAAGCGTTGCGCTTGAACAAATATATCATCGGCGTAGACTCCAACACCATTCCGTTGGCGCCTGGAACGATCCTCGCGTGCGCGCTGAAACGAGCCGATCTCGCGATGAACGACGTGATGCGTCGCGCCTTCTCCAGCGCCTTGCCTTACGGCGCTACGGAACGTCACGGTATCGCGGAGGGAGTGATCGGTTTCACCTTCGACGACCCCACGTATCTCGAAACGATACCCGAGCCGATTCGCAAACAGATGCTGGAAGTCTTCGACGCGTTGAAAAACGGAGTCATCGACCCCCTCTCTTAAATGGAAACGCTTGCTGTTGTTTCTGCTCCGCAACAAGGTAAGCCGCGCTTCTAAAGGATGACGGTCAGGTGAAAACTGTGGGCCCATATGCGATCGAGATGGAAGGTATAAGCAAAGTGTTCGAAACCAATCGAACCGTCGCGCTGGATCGCGCTCGTTTTCGGGTCTCTAAGGGAGCGATTCACGCGCTTGTTGGCGAAAACGGCGCGGGAAAATCCACTCTGATGAAAATACTCTGTGGCTTGGAGCGGAAAAACGCCGGCGAGATCCTTGTCGACGGAATCCCCAAAGAGATTCGAAGCGTTAAAGAGGCCTACGCAAACGGTATCGGCATGGTGAATCAGCAATTTCACCTTATCGAAGACTACACTGTCTTGGAAAACATCCTCCTTGGAGTGGAGAAAACGAATCGATGGGGGTTAATCGATAGGCGCGAAAGCGCGAAAGAAGTTCAAAAACTCATCGAAATGAGTCGTCTCGAATTGCCGGCGGGAAGGAAAGTGTCCGAGCTAACGATGGGACAGCGCCAGTTGGTGGAGATTTTGCGGATCTTGAACCGCGCGGTCGAGATCCTCATTTTGGACGAACCCACTTCCGTGTTGAGCCCTCGAGAGATCGACTGGCTGTTTTCGATCATACGCGAACTGAGGGCGCGTGGAAAAACGATCATCTTCATCAGCCATCGCTTGGACGAGGTCTTCGAACTCTGCGACTCGATCACGATCTTGAGAAATGGCCGGGATATCGCGGAGGGGACACTCTCCGATTTTGACAAGAAACAGGTTTCTTTTTTGATGATCGGCGAACCACTCGGCGCCCTCAACCCCAAGAGGAGCCCAAAACAATGCCCCGTTCTCTTGAGAGCTGAAAACCTCTCTGTGAGGGATGCTGATAGAAAAACGGAGGTCGTACGATCGGTCAATATGATGCTCCGCGGGCACGAAATCGCCGCCCTCGTCGGTGTGTCCAACAATGGGAAACAGGAGTTGGTGGAGGCGTTGTCCGGACTGAGGGAGACGTCTTCCGGCAACATATACCTGAAGGATAAAAAGATGACAGGCTCGACGCCCAGGGGTTTCCGGAAAGCCGGCATCGCGTTTATCCCGGAAGACCGCGTGCGTATGGGCGCCTCTGTATCCTCCAGTGTTCTGGACAATATCCTAGCGACCAAATACTTCGAAGCGCCCTATACGAAGCGGGGTTGGATCAATCGAAAGGAGGCGGGAAAAACGGCGGAGTCCTTGATCCGTGAGTATCGAATTAAGGGCGCCTCTGTTCACGCGCCCCTGGCGACCCTTTCGGGGGGAAATATACAAAGGGTCATCCTCGCCCGAGAAATATCGTCGGACCCTTCGGTTTTGATCCTTTGCGAACCGACGTGGGGATTGGACCATCGCTCTTGTGACCACATTTACGAACGCTTGTACGAATTAGCCGAATCAGGAAAAGCGGTGTTGATCGTTTCCTCCTATTTGGACGAGGCGTTGCGTCTCGCCAATCGCATATTCGTCATCTATAAAGGAGAGATCATCGCGGAGCTCGAAAACTCCTCTTCCCTAACAAAAATCGCTATCGGCGAATTGATGCTCGGACTGGGCCGTCCTCTATCCCAGGGATACGAAGGAGACGGTTCGTCGATAAAGGCCGGGAGCTTCGATGGTCACACTTCGTGATCTTTGGAGAACCGCGTTTATCGTCGGCGCAGCATTGGGTTTTGGGCTCTGCGTGATCCTTTTGGCGAGCGAAAGACCAGGCGACGCCATCTACGCGTTTTTCCTCGGCCCCTTCTCCAACGCCTATTTCTTCGGGAACCTCCTGGCAAGCGCCATCCCGCTGATCCTGACGGGAGCGGCTGCCTGCGTTTCTTTTTCCGCGTCTGTTTTTAATCTGGGCCTTGAGGGGCAAGTGTATCTCGGAAGTTTTTTAGGTGTCTTTTTGACTTGCCGTTTTGGCGAACTCCCGCCGTTGGTGGTTTACCCCCTCGTCTTCGCGATCGTATTTTGTTGCAGCGGAACGCTGGCTGCGCTTTCGGGTTACCTCAAAAGGGCGCGAAACGTGAACGTGCTGATTTCGACTCTACTGATCAGCTATATCACGATCTACGTCGTCGACGCGCTCATCGAAACGGTGTTCATAGATCCTACGGCCGGACTGGCCGCGACGCCCTACATCCACGACAAATTCCTGTTTGCGCGACTGCTTCCGCCCTCCGATCTGCACTCCGGCCTGTTTCTTGCGCTCGCCCTCACGATAATTTTGCGCATCATTATGAAGAAAAGCGCGCTCGGTTTCGAAATCACCTTGACGGGAAAGAGCCCGGTTTTCGCGAGATATGCGGGGGTTTCGGTTTCTAAGGTCTTGACGCTTTCGTTGTTCATTAGCGGAGGATTCGCCGGTATCGCGGGAATAACCGATATATACGGCATTCACGGGCGTATGTTTCGGGGATTCTCGAGCGGTTATGGCTGGAACGGTATAGCCGTCGCCTTGATCGCGAAAAACCACCCCTTATGGGTGATTCCGGCTGCGCTGTTTTTTGCCTACCTCGAAAACGGGGCCAACGTCGGCGCCTTGTTGGCGGACATCACCCCCGAAATGGCGCGAACGATACAGGCGACTATCTTTTTCACCGTCACCGCGGACGCTCTGTTCTCGCTTATTCGGAAGAATAAAGGAGGTGACGCGTGGACACCTTCATCAACAGTATCGTCCCTATGATGACCCCGGTTTTGTTTGCCGCTCTCGGAGGGCTGTTCACGCATCTTTCAGGCCTCTTGAACATCGGCCTGGAGGGCTTGATGCTCTTGTCCGCGTTCTTTTCGATCTATGTGGCTCACCTCACTCACAACCTGTTCTTCGCCGTTCTCGCCGGAATCGGGATTTCTATGCTCCTGGCCGTATTCGCCGGATTCCTCTCGCTCAATCTCCGCGCCAACATCTTCGTGGTGGGGCTCGGGGTCAACCTCTTCGCGAACGGCTTCACGGTGATGCTCTCCTCGTTATTATTCTCTACAAAGGGAACGGTTTTTTTCCAGAACTTGCCGAAACTCTCTTATATAGAAATACCTCTCGTTCATCGCATTCCCTATTTGGGGCCGATTCTAAGCGGTTACGGCGCGTTGGACTATCTGGCGATCGGGGCGGCCGTATTGTGCGCTATTATCCTCTATAAAACCCCGTATGGTTACCATTTACGCGCGGTGGGCCGGGATGAAAAGGCGGCGCAAAACGCCGGAATATCCGTCTATTGGCACAGACTCTATGCCTTAGCCTTGAGCGGCCTGTTCGCGGGGTTGGGTGGCTGCGCGCTCGCTCTCCCGCTCCAAACCTTTGTAGGCGGTATGACGAACGGAAGGGGATGGATCGCACTGGTAGCGGTAATATTGGGCGGGGGAAAGCCGAGCGGCGTATTCATCGCCTCTCTCATCTTCGGCGCCGCGTCCGCCCTATCGAACTGGCTTCAAGCAAGCGCGCCAATGTCTCCAAAACTGATGATGACGTTGCCGTTTCTGATCACTCTGTTGTTTATGATAGTTAAGAAAAATAACACGGAGGAAGGTGTTTAGTATCGATAGTTTTTTTCTTGCGCTTAAAGAAAGACTTCCGCACTTTGGCCCTGCCCAAAGGAAGATCGCCGAGTTCATCATTCGGAACCCGCGAGTCATCGACGGCCTGACGATCCGCGAGTTGGCCGAAAAAACCGGTACCACTCCCGCCGCAGTGGTCACATTCTATAAGTCCCTCTCTTACAACGGCTTCCGCGCGATGAAATCGGCTCTATCCGAAGAGATCGACCTGGTCGAATCTATGAGTTTCTATCTCGTCAGACCGTCGAACCACCACACCGACCTGATCTCGGCCATCCACAATAACGTGCGTTTTGCTTCGGCGTCTTTGTCTCAAGAATCCTTGCGTCAAGCCTGTGATCTCCTGCTGAAAAGCAAAGCGATCGATATCTTAGCCTTTGGGTTCGACGCTGTCGCCGGCCAAGACGCGTTCTTGAAGTTGAAGCAACTTGGTTTTCAATGCAATTTTTTCCAGAACGCCTGTCTACAAAAACTGTCGGCCTCGCACCTCAACACCGAAGGATGTGCGCTCGCGATATCGAGCAGCTTTTCTTCCAGGGACATTTTGGATTCCATTCAGTTCGCTCGGCGGCGGGGAGCCAAAACGATCGCCTTCGCCCCTCAAGAATCCCAAGTGCTGGAGGCTGCGGATGTACGATTACCCCTGCAATCGAAATCTGAGATATTGGCCGAAGGGGGGATTCTGTCGCGTTACGTACAACTTTTCGCGATCGACTCGCTCTTCCTTAAGTTGTTGGAGTCGGACCCGCTCCGTTTCGCTCAGACCTTCGAACAATTCGACCGGATCATCCACCACAAGTGAAGGGACAACGCGTTGGCAGATTTGTTCGGTACGATCGACATCGGCTCCACGAACTGTAAAATAGGGATATTCGATGAGGAGGCCAACTTTCTCTATCGAGACGACAGCCCGATCTCGTCCCAGCTTTTGAGAAGAAGTGGGACGATCGACCCGTTCGAGATTTGGGAGACCGTTTCGGGACTCTTGGGGCGATTGCCGGAACGCATAAAACGCCGATTGCGAGCGCTGTGCGTCATCGGGCAAGGGCCGACCGTCGTTCCGGTCGACCGGTCGGGGCAACCCCTTTATCGAGCGATCACTTGGTTGGATGGACGCGGTAAGGAGCGCATCCCGGTGTTGATCGACCAAGGGGTCGACCCGCAGCTCGCCGCGGGTTTATCCGCCCTGGAATGGCTGAAAGAAGAGTTGAGTGAACAAGCGGTGTTACTACAACCGGCGGACTACGTCGCCTATCGGTTAACCGGCCGTCTCGCGAATATGTCGTTTCCCTTTGTCGGATACCTGCCTTGGAGCAGACAAGCGTTGGAAGAGAGAGAGTGGTCTCACGCGTTTTTGGTTCCCGAGATCGTCGAGCCGGGAAGCCTGTTTTCTAATTTAACCCAGGAGGCTGCGGATCGATTCAACCTATCCCCGCAAACGCTTCTGGTCGCAGGCGCTCCAGATTTTGTAGCCGCGCTTGTCGGCACGGGGACGATAGAAGACGGATCTTTATGCGATCGAGGAGGTTCTTCTCAAGGCGTCACGCTCTGCTCAAAGAGCGAGGTCTTTCCTCCAGGGCTGATGACGACGCCGTTCTTCAAGCCAGGCCTATGGAAGATCAGCGCGATTATGAACACGACCGGGATCGCCTTGGAATGGTTCTGCCGAAAGGTCACTGGACAGCCGCTCGAGCTCACTCTGGAACAGGCAGTAGGGTGCGCTACGCCCACAAAAATCTTGTTTCTTCCTTACTTGAGTGGGGAGCGGAGTCCTCATTGGGACAGCAAAGCGAAAGGGGTGTTTTGGGGGCTCACCTTGGATAGCGATGCAAGACGTATGACCGTGGCGATCCTGGAAAGCGTGGGATACGCGATAGCTGACGCGATCGAGCGGATGGAGAACGCCGGATGCGTGATCAAGCGGATTCGAACAACCGGAAAACAAGCGCTCAGCCCGATCTGGACCCAAATCAAGTCAGATATCCTCGGTAGGCCCGTAGAAGTTCCGGAAATACGGGAGTCGGAACTATGGGGAGGGGCGCTATTCTCGATGAAAGCAGTCTCGAATAGGGACTTGACGTTCTTGAGTCACGAGAAGACGCGAGTAGGACAAACTTATTATCCCGACTCTAAGAAACATCTCCTCTACAAAGAGCTGCTATCGATGTTTCAGAGCCTATATCCAGCCAACAAACCCCTATTCGCGCAATGGGCTCGTATCGATTTCGCGCGCGGCCCCACAACCCAACGGGATTAGGCGAATCGCCCTGGGACCGCCGAACTTCGTGGGTTATCGCGGGGTACCAGCTGGCTGATTTTTGAAGTCCACGAAGTCTCGCGATTCGCACTGGAAGCACCCAGGGAGTGGCCTGGGAACACCTTGGGAACGCCCTGGGAACGCCGAACTTTAGTTCGGCATGTTTTAGGTTTTTTCTGGGAACGCCAACTTTTTAAGTTGGCATGGTTCCTGTTTTACAATGAAAAAAACACAACTCATGCCACACTAAAGTGTGGCGTACCCAAGGGGCCGTATAGAAGTCGAAACCGAACTTTGGTTGCACATAGAATCTGAGAACGCCGCACTTTGCGAGTTATCGCAAGGTAACCAGCGGGCTGACTTCGGGAAGCCCACGAAGTCTCACTATCCGTCCTGAAAGCGTCCTGGGAGCGGCTTGGGAACGCTAGCTTTTAAGTTGGTATGGTTTCCTTTTTACAAAAAAAAGCACAACTCATGCCACACTGAGGTGTGGCCTTCCCCAGGCCCTCCCAGAGAGGCGAACCCCGCCCAGCGGTCCCAGGACGTTTCGAGCAATTCAATAAACTTCGCTTTTCTCAAAATTCCTCGGATTTTGCGTTGTTTGTTAGTTTAATGGTATAATGACTAGCCGTTGCGCAGATGGGAGGGATAGGATGCGCAGAATACTGTTGCTGATCTGTTTCGTTTTCTGCTGGCTGTGCGGCTCGGTGTTTTCGATGACACAGGCTGAGCTCGAAGGTTACCTCGCCCTAAATTATAGGAACATCGTCTATGTTTTCGATCCTCAGACTCTTAATATCCTCTTTTCCAACGAACGTGCGTCCGAGTACTACGGATACACCCTCGAACAGTTCACTTCGATGAACCTTATGGACATCAGCCTACTTTCCGAGGACGATTTGAGAGATCAAATCAATGAGGCTCTCGAAGTAAAACAGAAGCCGATAATCAATTCGCAACGGTTGGCTGACGGGAGCATTCGGACGATAGAAGTCCACGGTTGGCCCATCGAAGTGGATGGGAAGACGCTCTTGTTTACTACGGTTTTTGATGTGACAGAGAGGGAGCGCACAAAAAAAGAGTTGGAAAAATCGCTGGTGAAGCTTACAAAAGCGGAGGAGATGGGCGATGTCGGCCATTACGAGATCTATCTCTCCGAAGAAAAAATGGTTCTCTCAAAAGGCGCTGAAATGATCTACGGACTCGTCGGCGATCTTTGGCCAAGTTCAACGATCTATGAATTGATTCTTCCCGAAGATCGCGAAAAGGTCGCGAAAAGCAGAGAAGAGTTGGTCCGAGTGGGAAAGCGTTACGATGTGACCTTCTCCATACGGCGCGCCAACGATGGGGAACTCCGATACCTTAGATCGCTAGGCGATTATGATACCGTGAACAATACAATATTCGGTGTCGTCCACGATATCACCGAGCAAAAAAAAGCCGCGGCGGAGCTGAAAGCCCGGAACGACGCGTTCTTTTGGACCCTAACGGCCGGCATCCTCACGATAACCGCGATCGCCGCCCTCCTGGCTCTTTCGGTTCTAAAACAGCTAAAGGTGGGACGCGAGTTACTAGAGAGTAAAAGAAAGATCGATGTTCAGAACGAAGAATTGCAGGCGGCAAACGAAGAGCTCGCAGCCTCGAACGAACAGCTCGCAGCCACGAACGAAGAGTTGATCGCGACTAACGAAGAGCTGAACGCCGTGAACCAAACGTTGGAGAGGTCTTTTATAGAGATCGAATCGAAAAATGCGGCTCTTGAGAGAATCAAAGCAGAGTTTGAAGAGCTGCTTCAGCAGACTGGCGCAGTGGTTTGGCAGGTTGACCTAAACGGAACTTTTGTAAGCCTTCGGAACCTCAATCCCGAGGTCAACGGATTTACCGAAGAGGAAATGCTCGGCAAGATGAGTGTGTACGACCTTCATCCTGAAGAAACCCGAGGAGAGTTTAAGGCTTATATAACGGAAGTGATGCGTTCGGAAAAGACCCTCTGGAATTTCGAACATCCAGTAAGTACCAGGGATGGGCGTAAGCGGTGGGTCTTGTCAGTATGGTTCCCGGCTTACGATGAACGGCATCGGTCAGTCGGTTATCGCGGCATAAACATCGACATCACAGCGAAAAAAGCATTAGAAGAAGCGCTGATCAAGTCGAAAGAAGAGGCGCAGGCGGCGTTGAAGGCCAAAAGCGCCTTCCTATCCAATATGAGCCACGAGATCCGAACGCCGATGAACGCCTCTATGGGTTTCACACACCTGCTTTTGGAAACAGAAGAGAATCCCGAAAAGAGGAAGATGCTCGAACAGATCGATGCTAGCAACCGCTATCTGTTGAACCTGGTGAATAAAATCTTAGATTTATCGAAAATCGAAGATGGGAAGATACGTATTCGCGAAGAAGATTTCATGATTGGTGAAATGCTCGACCGTATCGTCGACAACTTCTCGCACCTGGCAAGAGCCAAAGCGCTTGACTTCTTTGTGAAACGTGAGCCCGAAATGCCCGTTATTGTTCAAGGTGACGAACTCCGCCTGGAGCAAATCCTGAATAACGTGTTAAGTAACGCGATAAAATTCACAGAAAAGGGCGCCGTAACCTTCGAAATGGCCGCCACCCCTATCGAAAACAGCGAGCATCGAATGCTTTTTAAGTTTAAGATCGCTGACACCGGGATTGGGATCGAAGAGAAAGACTTCCAGCGCATATTTGACAAGTTTGAACAGGCTGAATCCTATCTGACCAAAAAATATGGTGGAACAGGTCTCGGACTTTCGATCACCAAAGAACTGGTAGACCGAATGAAGGGGTTTTTACGCTTGGAGTCTTCCACAGGGAAGGGAACGACCGTGGTCATAGAGATCCCGATGACAGTTGACGGAGAGGCTTACACAAAGAAGAGCGAAAACGGAGGTCCCGTAACTTACGATTTAGAGGGCGTCCATATACTCATCGCCGAAGACAACGAAATCACACAGAATCTGATGAAACGTATCTTTCAACGCCACGGGATATCGGTCGACTTAGCGGAAAATGGGCAGAAAGCTTTGGAAATGCTTCAACAGAACCGGTACGACCTACTGCTTATGGACATCCAGATGCCGATCCTGAATGGTATAGACACAACGAAGCTCATCCGGCGAGAGGAACGGTTCAAAGACCTCCCGATCATCGCCCTGTCCGCCTTCATAGATCAAGAGGTCGAAGCCCCGGCGCTTGAGAGCGGAATGAACGGGTTCGTTACGAAGCCGCTAACCGCGCAGACAATCCATCACCTCATCACGACGTATCTCCTGCCATTGAAAGAAAAATCGTAGTCTTATCCGGTGGTGAGGAACACGCGATAAGCTTTCAAAAAATACTATCCAAAAAAACCAAGGAGACGGGTAGGTAAAAAAGGAGAGTCGGCGCAAAGGCGCAACGACGGTAGTGTCATACACCAACGAATTTGAGCCCGATGCGAATGGCTCCTCCTACTCCGAGCAATAGGATCGGATGAAGTTTGTATTTACGAATGCCAACGACGGTGAGTAGGGCGATTCCCACGCTCACCCAATCGACCTGCGATAGGAAATTTCCCGTCCATTCTCCGGGTTTCACGATGAATAGGCTGGTTTCCGCCATGAAGTAGGCGGCCGATAGTATCAACCCGACGATGACCGGCCGCATCCCGTAAAAAAGCCCCTGTTTGATCGGATGACTCTGGTATTTGAAGAATATCTTCGAGATCAACAGGATCAGGAGAACAGAAGGCATCACTACACCTAAGGTGGCGGCCACGCTGCCGAAGAAACCGATCGTTTTAAACCCGACGAAGGTTGCCATATTGATCGCGATCGGTCCCGGCGTCATTTCAGCGATACCGACGATGTTGGCGAAGCCTTCTGCCGTCAACCAACCCCGAGAGACGATCTCGTTTCGTATCATTGGAATCATGGCGTACCCACCGCCAAAGCTGAACAACCCGATCTTAAAGAAAATAGAGAATAGCTCGATGATCATCGCGAGCCCCTCCCTTTCTCTGGAAAGAGGATGTACAAAAGGATTCCAAAACCCGCTCCGCCGATAAGCAAAAGGATCGGGTGGACGTCGAGTAGGAATAAAAGAAACAACGTGACCACCAAAATCCCTATCCCGATCTTATCTTTGACCGCCGCTTTGAACATATTGTAACCGGCGATCACGATGAGCCCTACAACCGCGGCGCGAATCCCCACGAAAGCGGTACGCACCCACTCGTTCTCCTGAAAGGCGGAAAACACCATCGCGATGATCAAGATGATCAAAAAAGAGGGGAGCACCATTCCTAAAGTAGAGATCAGCGCGCCAGTCTTTCCCGCCATTTTATAACCTATCAGGGTTGAGGAATTGATCGCGATCGCTCCGGGGAGGGATTGCGCGACCGCTAAAATATCCAGGATTTCTTCGCGTGAAACCCAATGATGGGTATCGACAACCTCTCGTTCGATCAAAGGGATCATCGCGTATCCTCCGCCGAAGGTAAAACACCCAATTTTGAAAAAGGTCCAGAACAGAGTTCTCAAGAGTCGCTTGTCTTTCATCTTCCACCAGCTTTCCAGAGTCTTCGTTTTAGCATAAGGGCATCTTCGGGACACAGCTCATGACACACGTAACACCGTATGCATTTTTTATAATCGATGTGTTGCTTGTCGACTGTGATCGCATTCGCGGGACAGTGCCTTTCGCATATTTTACATTGAATGCACTTCGGGGTATTGAATACCGGCACTCGAGCCCAGTGGTGGGTGAGTTCCTGTAGCCAAAGCGGCATCTTAACGATCTCCGTCAATCCTACCGTGTCTGGCATCTTGACCGAATTCCTCCAATTTCCGTGAATCTTGTACTCCGGGATCAGCCCTCGGGCTTTCGCGCGGGCCAGCGTATAGACTTTGTCCGGCGAGACGTGTAGGCGCATCGCGACAGCGTGGTCTAAGGCATAGGCATTTTTGCAAGAGGCGAGAAGACCCAACCGTTTTTTTTGCCCGTTTGACGGACCGTTCCCCTCCATCCCGTCGATCCCGTCCATGACCGTTAAAACCGGTTTCACCAATTGATGCACATCGACGAGCAAATCCGCGAACAGATGATAGTCTTTCGCGCGCAGATGGTACGCGGGCTTGTTCAATCCCAACACGCAACCGAAGGTGTTCTTCACCCCCATCGTCAGCACCATTTGGCCGTGTGTTTTCAACTTGGGCAGGTTGACCACCGCATCCACCCGATCGATCAGATCCCCCAAGCGAAGCTGCTTGAAGACGTCTCCGTCCTTCTCCACGAACTCTTCCATCTCGATGAGCGGCACGGCCAACTCCTGACACACTTGGCTGATGCCACAGGCCACGGCCACTTTTCTTACGTTTCCGACCCCCGGGCTGTCGGACACAACCGGCTTCACACCCAGGTCCAAGAGGAACCGTAGAACCCCTCGAACGATGGTCGGATGCGTCGTAACCCCCTCCTCTGGGCTTCGCGCGGACAGCATATTGGGCTTCACCCACACCTTTTCGTTTTTCCAAAACAGCCCTTCGTATCGCTTAAGATGCTGAGGAAGCTGCCTTTCAGCCTCTTCGTACGAAGCGCAGGACTCTAGGATCACATCCACGATCGAACTCTCTTCGGTCGCTTGGGCGAAGTCTACTAACCGATCGGGAGAAGGCGACAGCCTTCCGTCCGGTACTTATACGGGGTGGTTTCTTTGAGCAAAAAGGGGCTATCGAGATCGTGGTGTGTGAACGCTCCCGTCCCGCAAGCGAAATGAACGCTCTGGGCGATTCCTACTCCGGATTCGCTCATACAGCCGATCATCAGGCCGACATGGGCGCTTCTGGCGAGTTCGACGATCGCCAAGGCATCTGATATTCCTGACTTCATAAGCTTTATGTTGATATAATCGACACACTCTTCTCGGATCAACCTCAAAGCGTCGAAGCGGGTCTTCGCGCTTTCATCCGCGCAGATGGGGATACCCGAATGCTGCCGGACGAACCGCAGCCCGTCAAAATCGTCGCTCCACACGGGTTGCTCGAAAAGGTCCATTTTCACGCCGTTGCTCACCATCGCTTCAGCGAAAGTGACGGCTTGTTTCGGCGTGTAGCCCATATTCGCGTCCACGACAAAATGCATCGACGGTAGGGCCTCTTGAACGGCTAACACACGGGCGATGTCGGAGGGCAAGTCCTCTCCGACCTTGAGCTTGAGGATCTTAAAGCCTTTTTCGGACGCCTTTTTCGCGTCTTGAACCGTGTTTTCCAAGCTGTCGATGCTGATCGTAAAATCCGTCTCCACGTATTCTTTTGCGCCCCCCAGTATCTCATAGACTGGAGTCGAGATGAGCGTCGAAAAGGCGTCGAGAATGGCGTATTGCACGCCCGCCTTCAGACTGGGCGCGGAACGCGAAAACTTGTCCAACGTATCGAAAAGCGGGCGGTATCTCTGGACTTCTCTATTTCTCAACATTTCAGAGATCGGCGTTTCAAAGCCCATCAAGACGGTCTCGATCTCCCCGTTGACCCGGAAGGAAGGGGACGCTTCTCCCCTCCCGATTATGCCGTTATCCAGCTCGAGGGCGATAGCGATGACTTTCGATGAACTACGGACGCTGTTGGTGATATGGAAAGGTTTTTGGTAGAACACTTCGTTCAATTTGAAGGTGACGCGTTTGATGAGGGCCATCTTGCAATCTTCTCCTTTTTTGGTATAATCTATCCATTGATTATACCTCATCCTGAAACGACTTGATCGGACAGGGTGTTTACAGCTTCTTTATCTTTGTTTTCAACACGAGGGGGACTACAGATGTTACGATACGAAAACGGCTGGTTCGTCGAAAAGGTGCCCGTCGATCTGATTGCGGAGAAATACGGCACCCCTACCTACGTCTATAGCGCCGCACAGATGGACGCGGCCATTATGAGGGTGATGGAGAGCGTGGAGGGCTTGCCCGCTACCGTATTTTTTGCCTGTAAAGCCAACAACAATCCGTTGCTCCTGAACTACTTTCATCAGAAGGGCCTTTGGATGGATGTGGTGACGATGGGGGAATACCAGATCGCCCTACGCAGCGGGGTGAAACCCGAGCGTATCGTCGTCAACGGAAATGGCAAAACCCTCCTCGATATCGAAACGTGGTTAAATGATGGCGTATTCGCGATCAACATCGACTCGAAAGAAGAGTACGGTTTAATCGTTGAAAACGGGCTTACGGGCGAAAGGGGCACGCGTTTTTTCTTACGTGTAAACCCCGATGTAGACAGTCGAACCCACCCGTACATCTCCACCGGACTGAAAAAGAACAAGTTCGGCATTCCGATGGAAGAGGCGCAAAAGCTCTTGCAGGAGGATCATCTGCCCGTTTCGGGCATTCATATGCACATCGGTTCTAGCATCCAGGAAATAGCCCCTTTCAAGGAAGCGATGGAGAAACTGCTATCCTTTAAAGAGAGGAACCCACAGATACAGATGGTCAACTTCGGAGGCGGGTGGGGGATCGATTACGGGCACGCCGGAAGCGGGTTCGATCTGAATCGGTTCCGTGAGGAGATAGGACCGTTACTACGTCAGTTCCGTTGTCCGATCTTTTTGGAACTGGGACGGTACATCGTCGCTTCCGCCGGATTACTGCTCTCTAAGGTACTGTATTTGAAACAAACGCCCTACAAACGATTTTTGGTATGCGACGCCAATATGGCCAGCCTGATTCGACCCGCGTTGTACCAGGCGGAGCATATGGTCGTTCCTTTGATTCAGAAATGGGAAAAACGCCAAAAGATGACCGTGGACGTCGTGGGCGCTTTGTGTGAAACCGGCGACATCCTCGCGTACAACCGGTCCCTTGAAGAGCTGATTCCGGGAGAACACATCGCCATCTTGGACACTGGAGCCTACGGGTATTCAATGTCTTCGAACTACAACGGGACCTTTCGCCCCGCGGAAGTGTTGGTGAACGACGAAAAAACACGCCTGATCCGAAAAAGAGAGACCGTGGACGACCTCTTGAGATTGATCGATTGAGCGCTGATTTTTTGATGCAAATGAGGCTACGCAGGCGCCACCGTCTTTGAAATGTTTATACAGAACCCGAACCCGTGAGAAGGTTTTGCGTTTCCTTTTCTCTTTCGTTCTCTGTTTTAAGCCAGGTTAGGAAGGGTTTTCGCGCGAAGGAAAGGCTTGCATCTTTTTTCCGTAGGAGTATACTATGGCCAGATTTGTCGTGTCTTCGCATCACCCAATCCCAGATGGTTGAAACAGAAAGGAGGGAAAACGATGCCCGACGAGAAAGACAAAAAGAAACCTGGAAAACCGGAACCAAAAAAAGAAACACCAAAGAAACCGGAACCAAAACCGAAATAGACCTCGGTTTAAAAGCGTATTCGAAAAAAGGGCGGGATCGGGCGCCCTTTTTTGGTTAAAGCGAGGAGGATATAAATGACAAAAAAAGAACCGCTCCACCACACGAGAGAAATAGACCCGAAGAACGCAGCGGGAGAACAACCGGCGACTCCCGAAAGCCTTTTCAACCTTCGGAGGATGCTACGGAATAAGGATGACGCCCAAGTGTTGCAAGCGATAGAAAAAATCGAACAGATGAATCAGATCGGAAAAGAACTCCTGGCCGATATCAAGAACTATCTTTGGCAACGCGGGAATACGGCCAACAACCTGACCGAAAAGATGGCTCGTCTCTTTCGAAGATTCGATCCCGAGGGATATGAAACCTTCATTCTACTCAGAGACAAATCGATGGGGAACCTTCCAAGCAAAGAGAAACGGCTGTCGAGCAAATCGGCGTTCGAAGAAGAGATCAAGGACTTCGGAGATCCCCGGGTCGAACTCGTCGGGGAGCTCGATGTCGATGATGGAGACGAGGAAGAGAGCGATTAACCGCGCGCACCACATTTTTATAAATCAGGAGGATCTATTTTCATGAAAGGCACAGGCTTTTGCGGGATCAACTGCCACACCTGTCCGATCTATCAAGCCACCGTCGAGGATAAACCGGAAGAAAGGGCCAAGCTGGCGAGAGAGTGGAACAAAACCCACCAGACCACTTACAAAGCCTCTCAGATGATTTGCCTCGGGTGTAAGTCCAACCGCCCTTTCGCCTATAGCGATGAATGCGAGATACGAGAGTGCAACATCCGCAGAGGGTTAAAAAACTGCGGCGGGTGTCTCGAGTTTCCTTGCAAGATCGGGCGGGAGTTCTGGAAAACGATGCCGGAAGAGTATGAGAATTTGAAAAAAATCCACCGGCTTTTGTTTAAAGACGTCGCGGATTCGGTCAGCGAATTCGAAGAACCCGAGGAAGAAGGAATCCGAAGCATTTCGAAGCGCGGCGCGCTCCCTTACGAGGAGCACACGCAGAAGAATCATCAAGAGCACGCGATCAACAAACCGGTCAAGAAAAAAGCGGCTCCCCTGGTCAAGAAAAATAACCCGTCGAAGAAGAAAAACAACGCTACACAAGACGATTGATAGAGAAGCCAAGGTACCGGCGTAAGTCGATGATCAAAGAAAAAAGAAGGCGCTCACAGGCGCCTTCTTTTTTATACAGATTCTGTTAGCGATATTCGGCGTCTGCCAGCATCACCCGTACGTCGGAGATCCAAATATCCGCCTGCGTCGAAGCCGAATCTCCCTCCCCAAAGGCTATCAAACCGATCTTGACGCATTCCATATTCGCCGTGACGTCCGGCCAAAAGATGATATTCACACCGGTCAGTGTCCGATAAGGATCGCTCGCGAAAATGATCTCTTCATCTGGATAGAGGAACGAAGAATGACGCGTTGGGTACTCGGATGTCGACCACAAAACGGCCTTCGCTTGAGAAGGTGGTAATTCCGAGTAGGCGGTGTAGTCTCGGTTATACAGGTGCGCCACGACCCCGGCAGCGGCGAAGTCAGTCGGGGAGTTCAACGCGGCGGCTTTGAGATCAACCATAACAGACGCGGTGACGACGACCGCTTTCCCCTTCATATACGCTGGGATCGGGATGATTTTTTCCGCTTGGATCATCGCGCTGCCCGTGGCGTTGAGTTGAAGGTATCGGGTCTTCCCGGAGGTCACATGCTGCCAGCTCTGTATCTGGCCGGCGCGATAAAACGCCCAATTGTCCAGTTTGTCCGAGAAAGTATGCGTATAGAAATACTGAGACTGCGACGCGGCGGGCACAACCCCTATCTGTTGGTTGGTGTGCTGCGCTATCAATATCTGAAGGACGCTTAAAAAGTTGGCGTGCGCGCCTTTGGCTACCGCTTCTTGGTATAAGGCCACCAGTTTTTGATACAAACCGGGGTCGAGAACCCCAGGATCGATACAAACAGGAACACAGGCCTTAACCCCTATCACCTGTTGGGCCGGTTGAATGAGGTACCAGCACTTTTGCTTTCCGAGGTTAAACGCAAAGACACTCGAAACAGCCAGAACGAACACGAGTATACTCACCATCAGAACTCTTTTCATCTTTCCCCTCCCCTTTCTATCTACGCGTCGGAAGTCCCTTCCTAGAGGTTTCCATTTTCCCGTACTATTATATCAGAATTCTCGTTTTTTTCATAGAAAGCCAGATTTTCATCTGTTTTTTCGAACTGTTTGCCCACTCGGGCTAATACGGCTCGAAAACTATTCTAAAGCCTCGAGGCGTCGACTCGCTGTGGTTATTTTATCGAGTTGCAGCAAATATAGAAAGAGGAGGAGATTCTTCTTTTGTCCTTTTTACGCGCTATGAGTCTGCGCGGCCATCGCGGCGTAAGCGCCCCTTCTTTTCGCGACGGCGCGATACGCTTTTTTCCTGACCCATCGCGAAACTTTTAAAAACCAAAACGCGGATCGCGGGGTCCCGACGGTTATCGCGGCGTAAGCGCCTCTTCTTTTCGCGACGGCGCGATACGCTTCTTTCCTGACCCATCGCAAAACTTTTAAAACAAAACGCGGATCGCGGGGATCGTGGCGTAAGTGTTTAAGGACTCTAGAGGGCTTAAAGAAAAGCAAAAACGTGCCGAACTTAAGTTCTGCGTTCCCATTTTGGTGTACCCCGATATTATACCCACCCTCGACTCGAGAAAGGGAGTTTTTTATGTTATAATCCGTCATTCTACAACTCTCGAGAAGGTTTAAGAATCGTGTCTTTGGAGGGAAAGTATGGTAAGGGTGCGCTTTGCGCCGAGTCCGACCGGATTCCTGCACGTAGGCGGGGCCAGAACTGCGTTATTCAACTACTTATTCGCGAAAAACCAAAACGGGGTCTTTGTGCTGCGGATAGAAGACACAGACCTGGAGCGTTCGACCCTAGAGTCGGAACAGTCCTTGCTGCGAACGATGAAATGGTTGGGCCTTCATTGGGACGAAGGGCCCGATATCGGTGGGCCGAAAGGTCCGTATCGTCAGTCGGAAAGATTGGACATCTACCGACGCATGGCCTACGCGCTCGTGGAAAAAGGCAAGGCTTACGAGGCCTACGTTTTGCCCGAAGAGTTGGAGGCGATGCGCGGGAAGATGCTCGAAAACAAGGAGTCCCCTCGTTATTCCCACGAGACCATCGCACAATACGATACCCCCGAGCGGCGGCAAGAGTTCGCGCAAAAAGGGTGGAGCCCAGTCGTCTACTTCAAAATGCCTCAGAAGGAGTACGTCCTGAACGATCGGATTAAGGGGCGCGTCGTTTTCAAAGGCGGAACCACGGGCGATTTCGTGATCTTCCGAAGTACCGGGATACCGGTCTACAACTTCGCCGTCGTCGTCGACGACGCCCTGATGGAGATCACACACGTCATACGAGGAGACGACCACCTCACGAACACCCTTCGTCAATTGGCGCTCTACGAGGCCTACCAGATGCCGCTGCCAGAATTCGCGCACGTGTCGATGATTTTGGGGCCCGATGGTTCGCGATTGAGCAAGCGCCACGGCGCTACCGCCGTCGAAAACTTCCGAGAGATGGGTTACCTGCCGGAAAGCCTTATAAACTACCTGGCGCTTTTAGGGTGGTCACACCCGCAAGAAAATGAAATCTGTGCTTTAAATGAGATGATCCGGGCCTTTTCTTTGGAACGGGTCAGCTCGAATCCTGCGATCTTTGACTCGGGCAAACTCCTTTGGATGAACGGTATGTATATCCGACAACTGACCCCGGAAGCTTTATTGGAAAAGGCCGTTCCATTCATCATAGAGACCGGGTACATCGCTCCCGAAAACGTCGACGTCAACAAGAAATGGCTTCTGGAGGCGATGAAAGCGATACAAAATGGAATACACCAACTGGACGAGGTGGGGGAACTGCTGTCTCCGTTCTTCACGGACCCCATACCCACTGCCGAAGCTTTACGCTCATTGGAGGACGATCGCCTTTCTGCAGCCTTCAAACTCTTGTATGAACGCTTCGACTCGATCCCGTCTTGGGAGATCAATGAAATCATTTCGGTGATCAAGGCGGTTGTCAAAGATACCAAAGTGAATCCGAAACCTTTTTACCATACGCTTCGCTTGGCGTTGACGGCGCGAGACACGGGCCCCGAGCTCGTGCACGTTGTCCATCTGCTGGGGCGCAACAAAGTGCTTAACCGATTAGGCCGTTTGGAGGTGTAATATGTCGACGCATCAAACCCATCCCATCGTGTTGACCAATACGCTAACGGGGCAAAAGGAATCATTGATTCCCGTCCATCCCGGAGAGATACGGATGTACGTGTGCGGCCCCACCGTCTATAATTTGGTCCACATCGGCAACGCGCGCCCAGCAATAATCTTCGACGCTATGAGGCGGTTTTTCGAGTATCGGGGATATCGGGTGTTCTTCGTCCAAAACTTCACCGATATCGATGACAAGATCATACAGCGTATGAACCGCGAAGGATGGGACTTCGATACCATCACCGCGACGTATATACGCGAGTACCGCAAGGATATGCAGGCCTTGGGAGTGAGAGAACCGAACTTCGCCCCCCGCACCTCTCATTATGTGCCACAAACGATCCGGTTCGTGCAGGGTTTGATAGAAAAAGGACACGCTTACGTATCCAACGCTCAGGTCTTTTTCAGCGTGCCTTCTTTCCCGAACTACGGCGCGCTTTCCCACCGAAAAGTCGAGGACCTTCTCGCGGGAGCCCGGATCGACGTCGACCCGGATAAACGCCATCCTGCCGATTTTTCGTTGTGGAAAAACGCTAAACCCGGTGAGCCTTCCTGGGATAGCCCTTGGGGACCGGGCAGGCCCGGTTGGCATATCGAATGTTCCGTTATGGCTTGTGTCTTGCTGGGTGACACTTTCGACATCCACGCGGGGGGAAACGACCTGATCTTTCCCCATCATGAGAATGAGAAAGCGCAAAGCGAAGCCCTAACGGGAAAAACCTTCGCCAGCCTCTGGCTCCACAACGGCATGCTCCAGATGGACGGGTCGAAGATGGCAAAATCCTTGGGGAATATCATCAAAATCAGGGAAGCGGTCCGCAAATACGGCGCCGATGGCCTGAAGCTCTATATGTTCGCGACACATTATCGAAGCCCGATGGACTATTCCGAGGAACGAATGGACGAATGGAAAAGATCGGCAGTGAAAGTGCGAACCTTCCTCACCGAAATCGAGGAAACCTTGGGCGATACGACTCTCAAAGCAGCCTCCGATTGGCTGGAGGAAAAACGAGCCTACCTGATGAAGGCATTAAGTGACGATTTCAATACCCCGAAGGCCGTCGCGCTCGTCTTTGAAACGCTCAAAGAGTTGGGCCCGGTCAGTCAGACGCTGGCGCAACCGGACGGAGAATCCCGGCTGCGGCAGGCTTATTATCTCATCAAGAACGATATTGGCGACATACTCGGACTATTCGAAGACGCTTTCGACACGGTATCCCCTGAAAAACGCGAAGACGCCCTCTCCGACTTCAATACCCTGATGGACGTCCTGGTCCGCCTACGGGATCGGTACCGATCGGAGAAAAACGAAGAGATGTCCGATATCCTTCGCCGGGAATTGGAAAAACTGAGAATCAAGCTGATGGACGGAACCGAAGGCGCCCGATGGACTCGATCTCCTGGCGAGATCACGGCCGAAAGGCGCGAAGACATCCTTTCCAACTTTAATCTCTTGGTGGATTTCCTGGTCCGCTTACGGGATCGATACCGATCGGAAAAAAACTACGAGATGTCCGATATCCTTCGGCAAGAACTTGGAAAATTGAGGATAAAATTGATGGATGGGAACGATGGCACCCGCTGGACCCGATCTTAAAGCGTGCGCGGATGGAGAGATCCTGTTTTTCCAAGGAGAACCCGACACACGCCTGTACCGCTTGGTAGGAGGAAAGGTCCTGCTCTATACCCTGTTTCAGAAACCGAGGATCATCGCGGTGGTCAAGGAATCGCAGTTCTTTGGGTTCGCGCCGCTCTGTTCCGGATACCATCTCTTTAACGCCGAGGCGGTGGGCGCCGCACGCGTGGAAACCTTCGAATACGACTCCAAAGACCACGTGTTTCTAAAATCCTACTATACCGGACTGTGCCGTGATCTACAGCAGTACGGCCGGGAAGAATTGTGGGGGAAGCCGGAAACGGAGGCGGCAGAGATGTGGCGGCTCGTCTCGGAGTTACACACCTTTAAAGAACCCTTTCTCGTCCGATTCTTTCCTTTCCAGACCGTCACCAACACATTGAAAACGTGGGTTTCAGAAAAAAAAATCCAACCGGATCGTCAAAAAGGCAGCTACCGATTAGTGAAAGAACCATAAAAGGAGGAAAACAAATGGCAGTAATAAAACCTTTTCGAGCGGTCAGACCCCCTAAACACCTCGTGGGAAAAATCGCCTCGAAACCTTACGACGTGATCGACTCGGAAGAAGCGAGGGCGGAGGTCGTCGGAAACCCCTACTCGTTTTTGCACGTAGTGAAATCGGAGGTGGATTGCGATCCGTCCGTTTCGCTGTACGATCCTCAGATCTACGCGAAAGCTCGGGCAAACCTGGAGTCCTTCATAGAGAAAGGATACCTCGTCCCCGATCGAGAACCGGCTCTTTTTGTCTACCGCCATACCTGGAAAGGCCCGAAATGCCCTTTCCCGGAAGGGCAAACGCAAACGGGCGTCTTGGGCGCCTTCTCTTGCGAAGAGTATCAAAAAGGGAGTATTAAAAAACACGAATGGACCCGAAGAGATAAAGAAGATGACCGCCTTAACCACATTTTAACGACCAAAGCGCAAACGGGGCTCGTCTTTTTAGCTTATAAACACCAAGCCCTATTGGATACACTTGTCCAAGAGACCCTTCGGTCCGAGCCGGAGTACCGTTTTAGCGACGAGCTTGATGTCGTCCACGAGTTGTTCGTCGTAAACGACCCGAAACGGATCGCGGCTTTTCAACGCGCATTCGAACAGCTACCCGAACTCTACATCGCGGATGGCCATCACCGCAGCGCCTCTTCCAGCAGGGCACAGCAATCCCGTAAAGCGGCGAATCCTAGGCATACCGGAGAAGAGGAGTACAACTTCTTTATGGCCGTTGCCTTCCCGGACAATCAGTTGAAGATCTTAGACTACAACCGGGTTGTGAAAGATCTGAACGGACGCAGCGAGGAGGATTTCCTCAAGGCGATCCAGACGAATTTCTCCGTTCAAAAAGCGCCGAACCGCCCCTATAGACCGCTCAAGAAAGGGGAATTCGGAATGTATCTGGGAAACCAATGGTACGTTTTAGGGGCGAAACCGGGCTCTTTCCCCGCCGAAGACCCGGTAAAACGCTTGGACGTTTCTATCCTGCAAGAAAACCTACTGAACCCGCTCTTAGGGATTCAAGACCCGAGAACGGATAAACGGATACACTTCGTAGGCGGCATTCGTGGGTTGAAAGAGCTGGAAACGCTCGTCGATTCAGGCAACTGGAAGGTAGCCTTTTCTATGTTCCCAACGAGCCTCGAGGACTTGTTCGCCGTCGCGGATCAGGGAAAGACTATGCCGCCGAAATCGACGTGGTTCGAACCCAAACTGAAGAGCGGCTTGGTCGTGCATTTCCTAGATTCTTAGTGAGGCTGTCGGGTGTCGAAGAATCTTTCCGGTATGGATATAGGCGCTGATTACACGCGCCTATATTCCATCGTGGGAGGCAAAACCGAGTTCTTCGTCGAGGAACCGACGATTTTGCTCTACAACGAATTCGGAGAGCTGAAAGCCTTCGGAACCGAGGCTAAGGAGTATTTGGGGAAAACGCCTCCGTTCTACTATTTTCAGAACCCGGTTGACGAAAGCGGCATACACCAATTTGAGCACGCGCACGTGTTTTTCGAGCGATTCTTGAAAAAGAACGCGGTACTGAAGGGCTGGAGCAAGCCCTCGGTGTGCTTCAACTCTCCTCTCGGGTCGACACCGGTCCAAGTGCAAGCCGGTATCGAACTGCTGGAAGATTTGGGGTTCGCGCAGGTGTACACGCTGCCTACGCCCGTAGGCGCCGCTTTGGGAACGGATTTGGATTTGAGGGATAGACGAGGACACCTGATCGTCATCTTCGGGGCCTCCCACACCGAGATCGCCGTCGTCTCCCTTTTCAAAATCGTCTCCGGAAAGCACCTGCAGATAGGATTGCGTCACATCTATCAGCAATTCGTGTACTTTTTGAGAGAGCAACACGCTTTAGAGATCAGCGAGCGTATGGCGCAAGCGCTCGTCACCGATTATTTAGTGCTGTCGGAAGAGGGAGCGCAGAGCCATCCCGCGCCATCCGCAAGCGCCGATCTACCTTCGGCCCATATGGAGAAGGAGTTCTTCGCCGTCGGGATCGATCTGACAACGCACCTGCCAAAAAAAGTGAAACTGAAGTGCTCGACCTTGTTCGCGCTCGCACGGCCGTTCCTCGACCGACTGATTCTTTCCCTTCAAGAGGTCTTCGAAACCGTGGGGCCGGAGATCGTGAAGGACATCTTGGAACGCGGGGTTATCTTTGCCGGCGGGGGAGCCTACTTAAAAGGGTTGCCCGCCTATTTCGAGAAAAAAACCACTATGCGCCTTCTCATTCCCGAAAACCCCTCCCAGTGCATCGCGAGGGGAAATTGGACCTACTTGCACGCGCTCGCGCGGAAAGAACTGCCCGAAAACCTGTTCCCAAAAGAGAGGTGAGGGTTTCCGGGATGACCGTCCCTAAGACGCTCTTTTTTTTGGTTCTTCTGGGAATTCTCCTCGTTTTGGCTGCGTTTCAAAACCAACCGATCTCCTCTTTCGTGAAAACTGCCGTCCTGAACGCGACGGTTTCCCTCTCCTCCGTTCGCGATACCATCGACCACCAATTGAACAAACTCTACGGAAAGAACCAGCTCGCGCCGTCGGAGTCGGTCGCTCCGGAGTTGTCCCTATTGAAAGGCCTTCGTCAAACCGTAGACACCATCTTTAAGACCGAGTTCGAAGACCTGCTCGGTTCGGTCGAAACCCTGCGGAAGCTCAAGATCGGAGGGCTCTATCCGATCGTCTTCCTTTTACGAACGATGGGCACGGGGAACCAGGAAACCTGGATTCTGTACTCGGAGGAACCGGTGCCGGGTAACGCGTTCGTCGTCTCCATCCGGGAAGGGGCGTTGATCGGCAGAGTCCACGAAGTCAACGGGAACATCCTCACCGTCATCCCCTTGTGGAACCAAGCGTTTTCGACACAAGTGCGCGTCCTTTCCGCCGATCGCCAAATACGGGACCTGGCCTACCTGGAAGATGGAAAACTGCTCAACTTCAATCCCTCTTTCCCTTTCCAACCGGGGGACGAGGTTTATCTGTCAGACTACGAGCCGGGCGGTTACGCGCTCCAACGCTACGGCTGGAACCGACTGGGAACGGTGGGGGCGCTCCTGAACGAGGATATCGTAGAGTATTACGAGATCATCTACCGGTTTCGACGCGATCGCTTTTTGGACGAACGGTACTTTTTGGTCGTCTCTTGAGAGAGGGGACGCCGTAAAAAGGGGTGAACTATGAAAGCAACGAAAGTCATTAAGGGAAGGTACGCGGACAGCATCACGCTGATGCTGATCGCGGAAGAATTGAAAAAGCAACGGGGTGTTTCGGATGCGGTGATGAATATGGCTACACCGGCGAATATCGATATCATGCGCGAGGGTGGATTTCAAATCGACCTAGAGAGTTACTCACCCGACGATATCATTATCGGGATAGACGCCGAGCCCGAAAACGCCAAAGCCTTTCTAAAAAACGCTGAAGATTGGCTTTCCAACCCGCCTTGGCAAAAAGAGGGCCGCGACAAAACCGCCGAAGCTCCGTCCGAACCGCCTTTGGATACCAATCTCGCGATTATTTCCGTTTCCGGAAAGTACGCCGCGATCGAAGCCTTTAAAAACTTAGAACGGGATCGTAACGTGATGCTTTTCTCCGACAACGTCACGAAAGCCGAAGAGATCGCGCTGAAACAAGTAGCCCATCGGAGGGGGCTGCTCGTGATGGGGCCCGATTGCGGCACCGCCGTGATCAATGGGGTCGGTTTGGGATTCGCGAATCGTGGGAAGACCGGAATCGTGGGGATGGTCGGCGCGAGTGGCACCGGGATCCAAGAAACCTACACGCTCCTCCAAAAACGGGATATCGGGGTCCTCCACGCGATCGGAACCGGTGGTCGGGACATCCACGACGAGGTGGGCGGCGCGACGTTTTTGGACGGACTTCAGATTCTTTGGGAAGACTCGCGCATTTCGATCGTCGTCTGCATCTCGAAACCGCTCTCTGACTCGATGAAAAACAAGATCTCATCGAAGATCGAGAGCTTAAGTCGAACTTATGGCCCAAAGCCCGTCGCGCATTGCTACGTTGGCGACAAACGAAGGGCGCATCAGCCAAACAACTACTTCTGTACCGGATTTGAGGAGACCGCGCGCGTGGTCGAGGCGCTCGTCACACAAACACCCGTCGATAGCGTCCTCCCGCGAATGGCCGAAGAAAGGAAGATCAAATTGGAAAGGCTTGATGAAACCCTTCGGCACCGCGGGAGCCCTGGGCCCGTTCTGCGAGGATTCTACACAGGTGGGACGCTTTGCTACGAAGCCCAGAGTGTCTTGTCCGAAATACTCCCCGGTGTGCGAAGCAACGCGCCGATAGACCGAGAACTGATTGCCCGAGACCCGTTCCATCCGGAGGGGCATTGTGTGATCGACTACGGAGAGGACGCCTTCACCCAAGGGCGGCTGCATCCGATGATCGACCCCTCCTTACGCAACGCGCAAATGAAAAAGCAGTCGATGCAGCCGGAGGTCGGCGTCGTGTTATTTGACGTCGTTTTGGGATTCGGGTGCCATGAGAACCCGGGCGAGGAGCTGGCGCAAGTCATCGCCGGAACCTACGCGCATGGGAAAGGTAACCGATTCTTCTTCTGTTCCATCACCGGCCTGGACGAAGATCCACAGGACGCTCGCAAACAACGCCGGTTGCTGGAATCGGCCGGAGCCATAGTGTGCGCGAGCAACTCGGAAGCCGCCTATATCGCAGGCCATTTGTTAAAGAGGTGAGATGATGAATAAAGAATCGCTATTCCGCGAGGGGCCGAAAGTGGCTAACATCGGTTTGGAACGATTTAACGAGACGCTGAAAGAGCAGGGTGTGCCCACCTACCAGCAACCGTGGACGCCGGATCACACGCCTCTCTCATTATACCTACGCGTGAAAGAAGTAGAACGAGATCTTGTTCTGGCCGAACGGATAGGAAACGCAAATCGAGAGACATTAACCCGATTGCAGACCTCCCTACCAATCTTGCACGGAATGGGATTGGCCAAAGATGTCATCCCCGGCCTCTCCGGAAGGATGCTCTTGCACGCCGGCCCGCCGATCACGTGGGAGCGGATGTCTGGTCCGATGAGAGGGGCGGTGACCGGTGCCATTCTGTACGAAGGTTGGGCGAAAAACGTGGAAGAGGCGCAAGGGATGGCCGCTCGGGGGGATATCGTTTTCGACCCTTGCCATCACCACCAGGCCGTCGGTCCGATGGCTGGGCTCATCTCTCCGCATATGCCGGTTTTTATAGTTAAAAACACCGCTTATGGCAATATGGCCTACGCCACAATGAACGAGGGTTTTGGTCAAGTCTTGAGGATGGGCGCCTTCAGCGAGAGGGTGGTCAATCACCTGCGTTGGATGCGTCAAACCCTGTACCCGATCCTTTGTCGGGCGATAGACACCCTGCGAGAGCTCGACCGTCCGATTAACCTAAAATCGATTATGGCGCAGGCCTTGCATATGGGCGATGAGATGCACAATCGTAATAAGGCGGGCACGAGTCTCTTCATACGGCAAATAGCGCCGACCTTGGCCGAAACCGCGGAAGATACGTCGAAGACGGCCGATGCCTTGCGCTTCCTCGACTCTAACGACCACTTCTTTTTAAACCTCGCGATGGCCGGCGCGAAAGCTTCTTTGGACGCCTGTGCCGGCATCCCTTATAGCTCGATCGTCCAGGTCATGGCTCGAAACGGGACGGATTTTGGCATCCGCCTCGCGTGCCTGCCCGACCGATGGTTCACCTGCCCGGCCGCCGTCCCGAAAGTGCTCCTCTTTCCGGGATTCACCCAAGAAGATGTCAATCCGGACATCGGAGACAGCGCGATTATGGAAACCTACGGTATCGGCGGTTTCGCCTTGGCGACGGCGCCCGCGATCGTTCAGTTCGTCGGCGGAACCCCGCAAGACGCGGCAAACTACACCATCGAGATGTACACGATCTGTCACTCGGAAAACCGGGACTACACAATTCCAGCGCTACAATTCAAGGGGACACCGACCGGTATCGATCTGCTCAAAGTCATACGGCAGAATACCACGCCGATTCTCGATACCGGCGCAGCGAGCAAAGAAGCGGGGCGAGGACAGGTCGGGGCCGGGATCGTCCGGATGCCTTCGGAAGCCTTTATAAAAGCCGCGCAAGCGTTTTTGGACAATTTGCGAACGTAAATGAGATTGGCAGTCGGGCCGGCCGCCCTGATTTCGCACTTCGGGGTGCGGATAAACGCCTCGTCTAATCCGTTGCTTAAACACGGTCCGAAGGAGTAGACGCCCGGAAGCCCGAAAGAGGTTGAGTGTGGGTCAAGTTATGGGGTGACATAACTAGGAGGTCCACCGCGGGGTAACCAGCGGGCTGACTTCGAAGCCCACGAAGTCTCGCGATACGCCTTTTACATTTTTACTCCGAAGGTGAGCCAGAAAAAAAGCGTATCGCGCCGCCGCGAAAAGAAGGGGCGCTTACGCCGCGATGACCACGTGGACTAAAAATCGCACCAACGATTCTGATCTTGTTTCTTGATTACACCCATAGCTTGACCCACACGAGGTTGACCTCGACGGGTGAAATTTGATATACTCATCATAAGACTCGAAGAGAATGGGAGGACGCATGGAGATTTCTCGAGTGAACGGCATAGGAAACGATTATGCGTATCTTCGAAACCATCGGGCGCCGGCGAGAGTAGAGGCCGCGCCGGTTTCTCCTTCCAGCCTGGCAAATTCGCCTTGGGGGCCTGCGGCTTCAACCGGCACCCCCGGCCCGCTGAACCTTGCGGATCGAAACGCGGTGGAAAACGCCGAGAGATACCGGCCCAAGGACCCGATGTTGAAATTGGCCAAACGGATGGGGATCGTCGAGTGCCAGACCTGTAAAAACCGTCAATACGCCGACGTGTCCAACGATACCGGGGTCTCCTTCAAGAATGCGCAACACATTTCCCCCGAAGCCGCCTTCGCCGTCGTCTCCGCCCACGAGCAAGAACACGTGAGCATCGCCCAACAGAAAGCCGCCGCCAATGATAACGTCTCTGTCAGCAGTTCGGTCCGCATCTTCACGTCGATCTGTCCCGAATGCGGACGGGTGTACGTCAGCGGGGGAGAGACGCGCACGACCACCGTCACCCGACCCGAACAGCCGGAAGTAGAGAAAAAGGAATCCATCCCCTATCTGACGGAATCCTCCTTCACCCCGAAAACTGGCAACCGTTTCGACGCCGCTGCGTGAACCAGACCGATATCTCGGCCTCAACCTTGCTTCCAAAGTTTGTAGAGGCTGATCCAGTCGGTCACACCTAATTCCTCCGCGCGCGTGGTGAGCGGCTTTGAAAGGCTCTCCAGCCAATGGGGTAGCCTGCCTTCCTCAGGAAAATTATTTTTAAGCATCTTTCTGCGATTGGCAAATCCCTTCCGAACGAACGCGGAGAACGCGTCCCGCTCCCCCTCTGGTATCTCTGGATCGATAGGGTCTAAGGTGACGACTGCGGAGTCCACCTTCGGAGACGGTTTAAAGTGAGACTTCGAAACCTTGAAGGCGATTTGAGGGCGGGTCACCGATTGAACCAGGATTGAAAGGGAGCCGTAGTCTTTGGATCCGGGGAACGCGCAAAGTCGTAACGCCACCTCGTATTGAAACATGAAAACCCACCTTCGAACACTCCGAAAATCGAATAGGGCTTTCCGTAAAATAGCGACGCTCACGTTGTAGGGCAAATTCCCGAAGAAGACCCACTCGCCCTCTTGCCAATATGATTCCGGTTTGTAGTTTAAAAAATCCGTGATGTACAGGTGGAAATTGGGCAGTTGTCCAAACCGCGAGCGCAGCACCTTTTCGAAACGCGGATCGATTTCGAAGGCGTGGACCGGCAGACCCGTCCGCAGTAGTTCGTGGGTCAATGTCCCGCATCCGGCGCCGACCTCGACAAGCCGGTCGGTCGATTGGGTCTCTCCAACCTCAACGATCTTCATCGCGATTCGATCGTCTGATAAAAAGTTTTGGCCGTACTTTTTAAACAACCTCAATCCGTGCGGGTCTATCCAGTCAGCAGTTTTCATCACGCACCTCCGCGTCTTCAAAGGGGATTGTAACATAAATGACCCTCGAAAGCCCTTTCGAAAGTGTGATATAATATCAGGCGAATACCATATGGAGGTGCTTAAATGTCTGTTGTCAAAGTCGACCAAGACGCCTGTATCGGTTGTGGCGTTTGCTCAAGCCTTTGTGGAGAGGTTTTTGACCTCGCCGATGACGGAAAAGCGTTCGTAAAAGAAGATGCGGATACGGACCTGCCTTGCGTTGAAGATGCCGTGAATTCGTGCCCGGTCAGCGCGATTACGGTCGAATAGGACCTCGGGTTAAGGCAATCCATTGTCAGGCGGCCCGGCCGCCTGATATGCTTTCTTGCTTGATCAATAAAAAAGCGGACAGACTTGTCCGCTCCAATGTGGGGGGTATATTTATCCTCAAGGGGGAATAAGGGGTGCTTCCTCTGTTCTATATATCAGACTTCTCTTTCGAAAGAAAAGTTCAATGTATGAAAACCATGTGTTAGGGTTTACTGAAATTTATACTATTCGTATACGTTTGTTCACGATAAGACCACTGGACCTCTACAGGTGAGGGGTGAAATGACGAGCGCCATTAAGTACGGATGCTTCTATGTGTTCCTAGGGGTATCTCTCCTGGCTTTTTTCTTGTACGTGTACCCCCGTTACGAATATGATCAGAAAGCTTCCGACATTGCCATCGGTTTTGAACAAGCTTATACCGGCGACATATCAGGGCTCTTCACGGTGACCCCCATCCAAAATACCGGACTGAAAGGCGAGCGCGTCGTTTTTGTCTACGACTTTTCTGTTGTCCCGGAGGCAAATCTGGAGCGGACTCTAAAAGGGCGGGCGGGGGAAAAGGTCATCTTTTTCGAAAGGCCGTACCCCGCGCTCAAACCGGAAACCTTAGCCTCGTTGTTGGACCGATACGGAATCGTGGCCGGATTCCTGGAATTGAATCCCGTTTCGAACTTTATGCGAAAGGTCTTGCTTGCGCGTTCGAAGAGCGGACGAGAAGGAACTTTCCGCGTCCACACCATCAAACCGGCGGAGGTGACAAATCTACGGCTTACCTATGAAATGGTTCTTCGTCGGTGGTTACGGGCCAGAGAAGAGCGGAGCATCGATTTTTTCTGGGTCCAGCCCTTACCGTCGTCACTAGAGGTATCTTACGATGAATATGGTGTGACTCTTCTGCGTTTGTTCCATACCACCGGCTCGCTGAGTCCTGTGCCCGTTTCGATGAACGTGTTTTTCAAAATTATGCTCGCAATCGGCTCTTTCGGCCTCATCATCTTCTATTCTCCGGTCATCGCGATCGCCTGCGCAGTCTTCCTCTCTATTTACGGGATTTTTAACGGTTTTGCCGACACCTGGCTGTATCTCGCGGGATTGACCGGTACCTTCGGGATCACCGGTGTCTTTCGCGAGATGAGGAAGTTGGAGTTCAACACAAGCCTGAAGTATATCGCCACCATCATCTTCGCCTTGTTTTTGGGAGTGACCGTAAACGCGTTGAGCTATTCCCACGAATCGGTGACCGGCCTGCTTCAGCCGCACGGGGTCAAGCTCCTCACCTTCTACCTCCCGATGTTGGTCTTCATCCGAGAGTTTATCAGTTATGGCCTCCAAGGGCTGAAGTCTCGCTTGCATTGGAGCGACTTCGTGCTCGTGATCGGTTTGGTTCTCGCCATTCTATACAGTTTGCTTCGTTCTGGCAACGACGCGTTCGTCACCAATTTCGAAAGACAGTTGCGCGATTCTCTGGAAATGTTGCTGGGAGTCCGTCCACGTTTTCGAGAGCTGATCGGTATCCCCGCCCTGTGGCTTTACTTCCGAGACAAACATCACGGCTTCGGGCGCTATGCCTTCATAATCCCCGTTTTAGGGGTGATCGGGCTGTGTTCGATCGTCAACGCCTTTCAGCACGTTCATACCCCCATCACGATCATTTTCCTTCGTGAGCTGCTGGGCATCGTCATCGGAACCGCCGCTGGGATGTTGATTGGGGTGTTTTTACCCGCGCGAGAGGAAGGAGAATCCGTTTGAATATAGAAAAAACGTTGCACCGCTCGGGGATCTTGTATCAGGTGCAAAAGCCCTCTCGGTACATAGGTCATGAATGGAATCGATCCAAAAAGCCCGTAGAAAAAGGGGACGCGCGTTTTCTTCTCGTCTTCCCCGATCTCTATGAGATCGGTATGAGCCACCTCGGCTTGCGCGTCTTGTACGACGCCGTCAATCGCGCTCCTGGAATGATGGCCGAACGGGCCTTTTTACCTTGGGTGGATATGCAGCGGAAGATAGACGACGGGGTGATCCCACTTTACAGCTTGGAGACCTTCTCCACCATTGATGATTTCGACGCGGTAGGCTTCACCCTGCAATACGAACTCTCTTACCCAGGAGTCATCCGGTTCATAGAACTGGCAAACCTGTCGCCTTTTTCTCACGATCGCAAAGACGAAGACCCGATACTCATAGCCGGAGGGCCGTGCGTGTACAATCCCGAACCGCTCGCCGAAATCTTGGACGCGTTCTTCATAGGAGATGCCGAGGAAGCCATTGTTGAGATCGGCGAATGCCTGCGGGCCACGAAAGGCGAAAGGAAGGTCAAACGCCTTTCGGAACTCGCGACGATTCCGGGCGTGTACGTCCCGAGATTCCCACCGGCTTCCCCGGTTCGTAAGCGGATCGTTCCCAAAGAAGCGCTCAATCGCGTAGGCGACTGGATAGTTCCATTCATTCCCATCGTTCACGAACGTTCGATCCTTGAAACCCAACGCGGTTGCACCCGCGGATGCCGGTTCTGTCAAGCCGGTATGATCTATCGCCCCGTTCGTGAGTCCCCTTTGGAAACCCTGACTCGTATGGTCATCGCCCGAACGGAAGATACCGGTTACGAGGAGATGGCGCTCCTCTCCTTGAGCACCTTGGATTATTCACAGCTTTCCGAACTGATCGAGAGTTCGCGGGCGTATTTGGATAAAAAAATGGTGGCGCTCTCCGTACCTTCCTCTCGGATGGACCAGTTCAGTATGCAGATCGCCAATCAAATAGCGGGCGTAAGGAAGACCGGGCTCACCTTCGCACCGGAGGCGGGCACACAAAGGATGCGCGATGTGATCAACAAGAACCTGAGCGAGGAAGAGATACTCGCGACTGCGGTAGCGGCGAAAAACGGCGGTTGGACGCGATTGAAACTCTACTATATGGTCGGCCTTCCGACCGAAACCGATGAAGATATCGAAGGTATCATCACGCTCACGAGAAAAATCAAGGAAGTCGGGTTCCGGAAGATCAACGTGAGCGTGGCCGGATTCGTTCCCAAACCCCACACCCCGTTTCAGTATTGCGCCCAGAAGACGGTAGACGAACTCCATCGCATTCTACACGCGTTACTCGACATCAAAGGGGTGGCCTCTTTCGAGCTGCATAAGCCAGAGATGAGTTGGGTCGAAGGGGTCTTAGCCCGCGGAGACCGAAAACTGGGGGCTTCTTTAGTGCGGGTGTCTCGTCAAGGAAACGGATTCGAAGGTCTACAGGAAGAGTTCGCATACGAACGGTGGGTATCCGCCTGGAGCGAATCGGGAATCGATCCCCATCGATACACCGGGCAGCGCGAGATCGACGGGGTTTTCCCTTGGGATGTCGTGGACGCCGGTTTAACCAAAGCCTTTCTACGATCCGAGTACGAAAAAGCCCTCCGCGGAGAACCAACCCCCGACTGTCGTATGGGCGCGTGCAACCAATGTGGCGTATGCGATCCGTAGCGTTGGAAAAAGCGGGTGGGCGAAAGGCCGGCTTCGAACTCCGTCCTAGAGCGCAGGAGGGGGTCCTATGTCAGACGCTTTGAGAGGGTTGCTGGAACACGCTTTTATAAACCGCGCGCTCATCTCCGGCACGTTCAGCTCCCCTAAAGGTAATTTAGACGATCTCGCGAAGAAGATAACGGTTAAGCCGATCAAAACAAAAGCGGGATACGTCTTTCAATTTGAAAAGTTCTACCCGACGCGCGTTTTGCACGAAAACCTGAAACCGCCTGTCGCCTTCGAAAAGGCCCTCGCCCTCGTACGGGACTCCTATCGGCAGACCGTTCTCTTTTTACCGGAAGCCGACTATCACATTCTCTCTAGGGGCGGCGAAGCAAAAATCATCAAACGACAGGCCAGCCGCTCTGAAGCGACGCTCTCGCACGACCGGCCCAAAAACTACCGTTTGCCAAAAGGCCAGGCGGTGGACTATCTCGTTCGATTGGGCATTATGAACCCGGAAGGCCAGGTCTTTCAGAAGAAGTATGACAAGTTCCGGCAAATCAATAAGTTCGTAGAATTCGTCGAAGACGCCCTCAACAAAGCCGAGTTATCGGAGCAACACCTTCGCGTCATCGATTTCGGCTGTGGAAAATCCTACCTAACCTTCGCTCTGTATCACTATTTGACGAACGTGCGCGGGTTGAGCGTAGAAGCGACGGGACTGGACATCAAGGAAGACGTCATCGATCTCTGTAACCGCTTGGCCGACGAATTGGGATACCGCACGTTACGCTTCGCCGTAGGGGACATCGCGTCCTACGACTTCGCCGAAAAAGCCCATATGGTCGTCACGTTGCACGCCTGCGACACCGCCACTGACGAAGCGCTGTTGCGGGCGATACGATGGCAGAGCGACGTGATTCTCAGTGTCCCGTGCTGCCAACACGAACTTTTCCCGAAGATACACCACTGGGAACTGAAGCCGCTGCTTAAACACGGCGTTATGAAAGAAAAGTTGGCGTCCATGGTCACGGACGCTATACGCGCCTGCCTTTTAGAGACCTTCGGTTACGAAGTGTCTGTGATGGAGTTCATCGATATGGAGCACACCCCTAAAAATGTCCTGATCCGCGCTTTGTTGAGAAAACCGGGGTTTTACCCCGAAAAGTATAAAGTCTTTAAAGACTTTTTAGAAACGTGGGGGCTCTCGGAGACCTACCTAGAGAAAGGGGTAGTGGCGCACCGCTTGATTCCGGAATTCTACGGGACGCGTTAGCGTAGCGCTAAAAGAGCCTACTCACCGCGCGCGTGCGCCTTACTAAAACAGGTGGAGCGAAAAAGTCAAAGAAATCGGTCGTTGAAAAGAAAGAGAGAAGTCGGGCATAAGGGAACTCGGTGCTCTACCTCCTACGACGAGGCTAAACCGATAATACCCTTTGCGCGCAGAAGACGAGGAGCTTACGGAGATGCTTCGTAGCCCTACGGAAAACGGCTCCTAGAATACTCCCCTCACAATCGATATGTTCCGTTTTTTCTTGCGCCGAAGGAACACGTAGAGACACGCCAACTAAAGCTCGGCGTTCCCAGAAAACCTTGCTAGACGCAAGTCCGACGCATCGCTTTTTATATACACGAAGCGGAACCTCTCTTTATCCAACTGTCAATTGCGACCCGAAAGCGTAAAAACATAAGAGGTATTCCGATATCCCGCGCCTATCGGCACTACTGCTACGTGCGCGCATCAGGATAAGTACCTATTATTCTTTGAAGGAGGAATGACCGTGATCGTGACAACCACCCCCTCGATCGAGGGAAAAACTATCGTTGAGTACAAAGGAATCGTGTGTGGAGAAGTGATATCCGGCATCAATTTCGTGAAGGACTTCTTGGCCGGGCTCCGGGACGTCTTCGGAGGGCGAGCCGGAGCCTACGAAGGGGAGTTGATAGCGGCGAGGGAAAGCGCGCTCAACGAAATGGTCGACCGAGCGAGGTCGATGGGCGCTAACGCGGTTGTGGGGGTCGATATCGATTACGAGGTCATCGGGCAGAACGGGAGTATGCTGATGATCTCGGCCTCCGGAACTGCCGTCGTCGTTCGATAATTAAAAGAGGCCCGAAACTCGGTTACGCCCTTCTTTTTTACTCTTGTAAAGCATGTCATCGCAGCGTTTTAATAGGGTATTTCGATCGTCTCCCGGCCGAGACAACGTGACTCCGATAGAGATCGTAAAATGTATCGTGATACCGCTCTCCGGAATCTCGACGGGGGCTTTCTCGATGATTGCTCGTAACCTTTCTCCGAAAGCGATCAGTTTATCCGGATCAGAGAGCCTCGTAAGCAGGACGAATTCTTCACCGCCCCATCGGGTCTTCACGTCGTCTTTTCGGGTTTCCGTGAGGAGCGTTTGGCCGAGCGCTTGGAGGACCCTATCCCCGTTGTCGTGCCCATAGGTATCGTTGACCTTTTTAAAAAAGTCGATATCGATCAATAAAACTCCGAAAGGAATGTGGTATCGGCGAAAAGAGCTGAGGTGTTTTTCCATCTCTATTTCCAAATACCGGCGATTCGGTAATCCTGTCAGTTGATCGAAATAGGCAATCTCCTTCAATTCCATAACGCCTTTTTCGATCGTCCCTTTCGCCAGCGCATCGCAGAAAATTAGGACGAATCCACGACAACCGCTCTCCGGATCCGTAAAGGTATTGATCCGCACCTGCATCGCCACGCTGTGGCCCGCGCGATGGCGGCAAAAAACGGTCGTCACCACGCCCTCGAAAGCCATCCGGCGGATATCCTCCTCCAAGAAATGGTTCTCTTCATTATGCGCGCTGCGGAGCTGCAAAAGATCGACCAACGACTGGCCCCAAGCCTCCGTTGTAGAATAGTCCAGGTTCTGGACCATCGGAGCGTTCCAAAAGACGATCTTCATATGGTCATTAGCGATGCAGATACCGTCCGCCAGGTCTTTGAGCAAACGGAAATAAAACTCGAAATCCTGATTAATGCCTTCTTCGAGAACCAAAGATTCTCCGCCCTCCTAAGTTTGTCCGCGTTATGGGCGTTCTAGCCCTCACCGGGGGGATCAGTATCCCTTGTGCCCGGTACGCTTAACGCCTCTTCCAATCGTTAACAGCGGGTCAAATCGGCCCTACCCGTTTGGGTAACCTGATCCGGGCCCTAGCGAGAAAGAGTTATCCGAAAATAATCGTAAGAATCACCGGCACCATCAACGAACAGATCACCCCTTGGCCGAAGGCGATCAGCGTCACCGACAAGCGGTTATGCTTTGAGATCAGCCCGAGCAGCACATCCATAGCGGCCGCGCCGCCGATCGAGACGGACGCCAGAGGAGAAAATCGAGACAAAACCGGAATCAACAGTATGGCCAACGTTTCTCGTATGAGATTCGCCGTAAATGAAACGGTCCCTAGCAACGGAGAATGCATCTCTGAGATCATCACGCCCGACAGGCTATACCACCCCATCCCCGCGGCCGCTCCCATCGTCTCTTTCCCCGAGAACAGAGAAGAGGGGATCAAGAGACAGGCGAGCCACCCGAAAACCAATGTTCCGGAGATAACGAGGGCGCTCTGAATCAAGATCAGCGCGAGTTCTTTCTTGATTTTTTTAAATATGCCTTCTTCGCTGCCGATCTCCAAGCCGACAAAGAACACCAACGCCATCAATAAAACCGTTAAAATAAAGTCCGGAACCGGAAGAGTGAAAAATCTCCCGAGCAGGATGCCGCATGTAACGGCGGAGAGCATTAGGATCATAGGGACTTCCTCTTCTTTAAAACCCGTTCAAACAAGAACACGAAACAGAATCCTCCAAGGGCGCCGCATACGGCGATGACCAAAGCCCACCAGCCGATACGGGGCAGGGCTTCGAACAGCTCGGCGTTCGAACCGGTTTCGTAGCCCATGAGAAACAGGAGCATCAAAGTGATCCAAAGAACGACCTTGTACTTTTTGAAAAACGCCGGACGCCTTTTATAGCCGATCCACAAACCGGCAATGAATGCGATCAAAATCCCAGCGAAGACCACGTTTGAACACCCGCTTTCATCTGTCGTCCCTATTTTCTGCTTTCTACCCTTTTGGCGGGCACCCTGCCGCCCGTGCAGCGGGATTATATCATAAAACGGCCTTCCCGAATGGGGGGATGGAGACGTCGCACAGCAGTGACGATGCCAAGCTTACCGAGTGCTGATCGGAGCGCTTTTCTGGTATGGTTCTTGTCTCCGAGCGCGAAGTTGGGGCGGGTTACGCGTAAGCGAGTATCCAGTACCCTTTCATACTCTCGTATCCGCGATCAACAGAACGAGAGACGAGATGGTTGTTGATCCGATCGATCATCCCGACAGGGCCGATACCGGAAAGGTATTGAAAGTAGCGATCGAGGGGAGCTTTGCCGAAGACCGTTTCACGGATCGACTGCCGCTTTTTTTCTCCCTCTTCTCCGAAAGAAAAGATTGACGATAGCGTTATGGTTTGATAAGCCACAGTCCTTGGGGCCTTCGTTCGCTCAAATCCGCCGTCAAAGAAGGAAAAGGCGAATGCCTCTGCTGCCGCTTCATCGCTCTGGCCCAAAAGTTGGTCCTCGATTTGGGCGAAAAGATCCATAAAGAGAGCTCGATGCCCCGCTTTTCGGTATTGCTCCAACTGTTGGATTTTCTCCAAAAAGACCGCCTTTTTATCCTCCGTTTTCAACAAAGAAAGAAGAAAACCGATCCTGCGGTTTTCGTACAAAGTATTCGCTTTGTCCGAATACGGGTTCTTCGGTACGAGAAAAGGGGCGGCGGTCACCATAGTTATAACCCGATATCTCCTGCGATTCCCTTCATAGCGTTTAAAACGACCGCTATGTGGTCATCCAGCTCTAGGCCCAAATCTTTGGCGCCGTTTTCGATATCCGCGCGGCTGACGTTCGCGGCGAAGGCTTTATCTTTCATCTTTTTCCTGATCGATTTCACCTCGACCTCTTCGATCTTTTTTGAGGGACGAACCAACGCCGCGGCGTGGATCAAGCCGGTAAGTTCGTCGACGGCGTAAAGCGCTTTGGCCATCCGTGTTTCCCTGGGTACTCCGGTATAGTCCGCGTGTCCGAGAATCGCATCGATCCAATCTTGGGGCAATCCCTTTTCTTTTAGTATCTCGGCGCCCCGAAACGGGTGGTCCTCCTCAGTCGGGTAGCGCTCGTAATCGAAGTCGTGCAAAAGCCCAACGATTCCCCACACATCCGCATTCTCTCCATATCGCTCCGCATAGGCCCTCATCCCCGCTTCCACTTCCAACGCGTGCTTAAGCAACCCATCTTTTTGAGTATACTCATTCAATAGCGCCCAAGCTTCTTCTCGATCCATCGAGCTCCCTCCCGAATCATTCCTACGTGCTGCTTCGAACAACGACGGTAAAAACACAGTTCCATCAATTATAGCACGAAGCCCAGCGACGTCAAGCCTGATGGTATGGGTATAATATCGGGGTGCACCGAAATGGGAACGCCGAACTTTAGTTCGGCATGTTTCTTTGCATTTCTGTAAGCTCTCGAGAGCCCTTAAACGCTTACGCTGCGATGGGCCTGTGAGGTTATCGCGGGGTAAGTGGTTTTTACGACCCCGCGATCCGCCCTATGCCTTTTTTACGAAGCCGAGTGACCCCCTCTTTTTTCATGGCGACTTCTCTTGAGCCTACGTCTGATTTTACTCCTAAAAAATCGGACATTGATAGAACAATAGAACATGCCGAACTAAAGTTCGGCGTTCCCAGGTACCCATTTCGGACTAAAGTTCGGTGTTCCCAAGGCCTTCCCAGAGAGACAGGCGACTGGAAGTCGGCCCCACGAAGAGAATGGGCGCTTACGCCGCGATGACAACATTGACTAAAAACCCTGCGTTCGATTCTGGCCTTGTTTCTTGGCGGCACCCCATAACTTGACCCACACAGCTTGATGGTAGAGGTATACGGCTGAGCGCGCCTTTCTGGGAACGACGTTCCGGGAATGCCGCACCTTGGGAGCGCCTGGGAACGCCGAACTTTAGTTCGGCATGTTTTAAGGTTTTTTGCTGAGAACGCCTTCCTAGGAACGCCGAACTTTAGTTCGGCGTGTCTTTCTGGGACCGCTTTCGAGAAGCTCTGAGAAAACGCACGTTAATCTTTTCGTTCATCGCGTTTTTCATCTTGACTCCGCGTTCTCCGTGAGCGAAGGCTTTTGTTGGTTTCACAAGACACTTATGAAGACATGCCAACTTAAAAGTTGGCGTTCCCAGTTCGGTGCTCCGACGACATTCCAACGGCGTTCCCACGACGTTCCCAGCGCGAATCTCCGCTCTGCGCTCTCCGTGCCCTCCGTGTTCTCTGTGTGAGCGAAGGCTTTTGTTGGTTTCACAAGACACTTATAGAAGACATGCCAACTTAAAAGTTGGCGCTCCCAGGAAACGTGCAGCACTGAAGTTCGCGCTCCCAAGGCCCGGCGTTCACAGAAAGGAAAAAGCAACAAAAAACGGAGACAAAGGATACGTCTCCGTTCTGATGAATAAAACCCCGGGCGATACCGACTCTCACGTGGGGTCTCCCCCATACTACCATAGGCCAGGAGGAGCTTAACGGCCGGGTTCGGGATGGGTCCGGGTGGGTCCTCCTCCTGTATCGTCACCCAGGGATAGCTCTCTGGAAGCTGTATAGGGGCTGGGCGAGAAGAACACTCGCCACGAAGTCGAAAACCACGACTTCACGCATAATGACGACCACTCGCCACGAAGTCGAAAGTCACGACTTCACGCATAATGACGACCACTCGTCCAGAATGACGACCACTCGCCACGAAGCCGAAAACCACGACTTCCGGCTAAACGATGATCGCTCATCACGATGACGGTCACTCGTCTTACGAGTAGACAATTTGTCTCGAGGTTCGTGTCTCTCACAACACGTAACCTCAGAAGAAAGAAGGTCAAGGCCTCGGGCGATTAGTACCGCTCGGCTGCACGGCTCGCACCGCTTCCACCTGCGGCCTATCTACGTCCTGTTCTCGAACGGCCCTTACTCTTTCGATGGGATACCTCATCTTGAAGCATGTTTCGCGCTTAGATGCTTTCAGCGCTTATCACTCATGGACTTAGAT